>Ga0326726_10000543_pt1 | contig 34921 bp, 31 predicted proteins | sample MHFenrmetagenome_2_FD_207603 | JGI IMG/M metagenome (GOLD analysis project Ga0326726, IMG submission 207603) | Lab enriched peat soil microbial communities from Michigan Hollow, Ithaca, NY, United States - MHF15MN | ecosystem: Environmental > Terrestrial > Soil > Wetlands > Peat | place: USA...
TGGGGCTCGACCTACCTGGCGATACGGTTCGCCGTAGAGACTATTCCGCCTTTCATCATGGCTGGGACTCGCTATCTGATCCCCGGAATCCTTTTACTCGTTTGGAGACGACTCGCCGGTGACCCCGCCCCAACACGCAGGCAATGGCTGGCAGGGGGGATTGTGGGGCTCTTTCTGCTTTTGGGCGGGAATGGGCTGGTCTCGTGGGCTGAACAACGGGTGGAATCAGGCATTGCCGCTCTAATTATTGGCACCGCCCCCATCTGGATGGTGATATTCGACGCAGTCCTGATTCGCAAACCACCTCGCTGGCAGGTCATCGTGGGGTTATTGACCGGGTTTGGTGGGATCATTTTCCTGATCGGACCAGAAAGCCTTTTCGGCCAAGATCCCCATTACAACCTGCCTGGCATGGGCATCCTATTGCTGGCAGCACTATTATGGGCAGTTGGATCCATCTACAGCCGGGATGCCGACCTACCCCGTTCACCCCTGCTGGGGACCGGCATCGAGATGCTGACCGGGAGCGCTGGTTTGTTTATTGCAAGCCTGGTCACTAGCGAATGGAAATCATTTAATATAGCAGCTGTTTCCCAGCATTCATTACTGGGATTGCTTTACCTGATCGTGCTGGGAACGCTCATCGGATTCGTAGCTTATACCTGGCTCCTGCGCAACGCCCCAATCTCGCTGGTATCAACCTATGCCTATGTGAATCCACTCGTTGCGATCCTGCTGGGAAATTGGCTGGCTCAGGAACCCCTCAACTGGGAGGTGACCCTGGCTGCGGCAATCATCATCGGCTCGGTAGTGCTGATCAACTCCTTCAAGAGAAAAACAGCAAGAGCTCCAGCAGACTAGCAGTCATCCCTAGTACTCAAGCTTCCCGGTGAATACCCCCGGGCAGTATTTTTTATTTCTTCATCATCACCTGGTACAGGGGTTGAAGCCGTTTATACATCTGTTTGTAAACCCCTTGATACAACTCATCATAACACTCATGGACCTTAGCATCCGGCTCGAATGTATCACGCACATGCGTCATCGCCTGGATGGCTGCCGGAAAATCGGGATGGATTCCGATGCCCACTGCCGCATCCATTGCCGCGCCTAGCCCCGAGGCCTCGTACACATGCGGTCGGGAAGCAGGCAAGCCGAATATGTCCGCTGTCAACTGCAAGGCGGCTTCGGATTGGCTGCCGCCTCCTGCCACCCGCAATTCGGTGATCGGTACACCGGATCGTTTGGTGGTCCGTTCACCACCTTCGCGAAGGGCATAAGCCAAACCTTCCAGGATGGCACGATAGATGTGGGCACGCGTGGTTACATCGCTAAAGCCAATAATGGCACCCCGCGCTTCCGTCCCGGGGAAGACCAAACCGGGCGACCAGTACGGCTGGAGCACCAATCCATCTGAGCCAGGTGGGATGGCGCGCACCAGGTCATCGAACAAGGTCTCGGGTTCGATACCCTGCGCTTCAGCAAGACCCTGTTCGCGCAATCCGAATTCCTGTTTAAACCAGGTAACCATCCAGTAGCCCCGATAGATTTGGATTTCAAAACTATACTGTCCTGGCACTGCCGCCGGGTAGGGGGGAATGAGGGGGATGACTTCGATGTATTTTTTATGGGTGGTATTAATGGTGGCTGTGGTCCCGTAACTGAGACAGGCGATGTGCGGATCCAGGCAGCCTGCCCCAAGAACTTCGGTGGCCTTGTCAGCGGCAGCGGCAATTAACGGTAGTCCCACAGGAAGCCCGCTGAGGGCAGATGCTTCGGGTGTGATCTCCCCCAATTTTGAGGCGACCGGGATGAGGTTCGGAAGCATGGCTTTGTCCACCGGCACCGCCAACCACTTCCAACCCCATGACGCTTCCCAATCCTGCTTCTTATAATCGAAAGGGATGTACCCAACCTGGCAGCCGACCGAATCAACAAACTTGCTGACGAGTTTATAAGTTAAATAACCTGAGAGGAACAAATACTTGAAGGAAGCCTTCCAGATCTCGGGTTGATACTTCTGCAGCCAGTTTGCCTCAGCCTCCGCCTGCAGATAGGCAACTGTTTCAGAAGCACCAGCAACTTTAAATGCTGCCCCCCACAACCCACCCAGCGGTTTGAGCCCTTCCGTGCGACGCTGGTCCAGCCAGTGGATGGCTGGGCGTAGAGGCTTGCAATCTTTGTCTACATTGATGAGCGTACTGCGCTGGGTGGTAAGGCTGACCGCAGCGAGACTGGATTTATCCACACCCTGCAGCCACAAATTTTGACAGGCTGCGCATACGGCTTTCCAGTAGACATCCGGGTCCTGCTCTGCCAAGCCGGGGGCAGTGGAATAATAAGGTTCGAGGGGAATGCGAGATTTGAATAAGATATTTCCGCGAGGATCAAACACAATGGCACGCACGGATTGGGTGCCGTTATCAATGGCGAGCAGGTTTTCGGGCATGGATAATTCCTTTCATTCATCGAATAAAAAAAATTGACCAAAAACGATTCTGGAGAAATAAAATTTCTGAATATCCAAGGAATTCTAGTTTAAACGATAAGCAGTACGCCACAATTCGTCGTACGATTTTTCTTCCGCCTGCCAGCGGGCATCATCCCAACCTAATTCCGGCTGAACGATGGCACGGATACGCACCATCTGGTCCATGCCTCCATTGGGGACAAGCAAACCGAGCCTTACCCGGCGAAGGAGTAAATCATCCAGGTGAATGACAGCTTCTTCGCGCGCTGCCTGGCGGAGTTCTGCCCAGGTATAAATAGTTCCAGCAACGGGTTCGAGGTCTTTTCCTGGAGAGGAAAATAACGCCGCCGAGGCGGGACCGTAGCGAGCAAGCAGGCGCAGGCATTGTGTTGGACTGAATTTAGAGGCTGCGCACGCAGCCACAGCTTCCTGTGAAATGACATCCAGCACAGGTATATCCGGGTCGAAGTGGATATACCCGAGGTGACGGCGGACAGCAATCAATGCATTGCGTGCCATGATCCGAAAGGTTGTCAGCTTGCCGCCGCTCACAGTCAGCAGTCCATTCTCATCCCAAAGTACATGCTCGCGTGATTCTTTCGAAGGATTTAGTTTACCCGTATTCACAACAGGACGGATTCCAGAGAATGTGGCGGTCACGTCAGCAGAGGTCAGTTCCTGGGCGGGGAAAACCTTTTGCAAGCCGGTCAGCAGGTACCCAACTTCAGCAGTGCTAATACATGGATCGGTCACCAGGTTCGATTCCTGGTCGACATCCGTGGTGCCGAAAATAACGGCCCCTTCCCAGGGAATAGCAAAGACTGCACGACCGTCCGTCGGGTGCAGGAAGGTGATGGCGCGTGTGAGCGGGAGACGTTGGAATGGAATAACGAGATGACTACCCCGTATTGGGCGCAAGCGGGGCGTTTTGCCAACCTCCCGGCGTAACATATCCGCCCATGCACCGGTCGCGTTAATAACGACCCGGCCTTTTGCTTCTGTTCGTCGGTCCGTTTCGCCAGAAGTATCATGCAGGACCACACCGCATACCTGCCCGGAATTTGTTTTAAGCAGTGAATCGACTCTTGCATAATTTATGGCCAGCCCCCCAGCGGAGACAGACTCGCGCAAAAGGCGCAGGACGAGCCGGGCATCATCGGTCTGGGCATCAAAGAACCGGTATCCACCATGCATACGTGGGGCAGTCAGAGAAGGGCAGAGTTCGCGCAAATCCTCATTGTCATAAGACCGGTGGCTCCATTGGTGCGCCATCAAGTCATAGACGACCAACCCCGCTCCGAAAACCCAACCCGGCATATGGTCTCCTGGCAGGATGGGGTAAATGAACCCGAGCCGGCTGATAAGTCCGCGGCCCTGTTTCAACAAGTACTCGCGCTCGGTCACAGATTCAAGTGTGACGCGGACCTGGGCGTTTCTTAAATAGCGCATGCCGCCATGCACAAGCTTCGATGAACGCGAGGATGTGCCCGAGGCAAAATCGTCCGCTTCGACCAGGACCACTTTCAAGCCTGACTGCACACACTGACGCAGAATCCCTGCACCGGTGATCCCGCCACCGATGATGACAACGTCCCAATCCTGGTTGAGTTCAGACCAGGCCCGATCGCGCCAACCTTTTGTCCAATCCATAATTGCTCTCCCGGATAACAAAAACGCGGACAATGTCTTTTTAACCAATTTCCGGTGTCTGAAACAATTTTCCCGGATTCATCATTCCATCCGGGTCAAACGCCTTGCAAACCGCGCGAATGGCGTCCATGCCAAGAGAACCCTTTTCCGCAGGCAGGTAAGGAGCATGGTCGGTGCCAACGCCATGCTGGTGCGAGATCGTCCCGCCATTTTTCTGGATCGTCAGGCTCGCAGCTCTTTTCATTGCCAGCCAGAGGGTTATAAGTTCATCCGGGTCGGTTGGACGCGGGAAGAGGAATGTTGTGTAGACGCTGGCTCCATCTCGGTAAACGTGCGACAAGTGTGCAAAGGCCAGCACTTTTCCTCCGGAATTGACCGCAGCCTCCGTGATCGAGGCGGGAATTGCCTCCGAGGCCGTCATAACGTTCGACCATGGCAGGGCTGTCTCGACCGTGTCGATCGCCACTCCCAGGTCCCAGAGAGCGTTGCGAAGGTAGGGAGAGTAAAATCTACTCTTCTCCCAGGTGTGACCGACAACTGTTCCGACAAACAAACCACCATGCATGCGGCACATGGATGCAGCCTGCGTTCTCACCCTTCGGACCAGACCGGCAGACCCGGTCGCCCCCAAAACCAGGAGGCAGCGCATCCCGCCACTGAAACCAATCAAACGCAGACCCCTGTCTGCCGCACCGACCCAGGATTTTCCAGAAAGAATTAATGTGGTCTCTGTCTCCTGAGGGTTGGAGAGTCTCAGCATCGATACCGGAATTTCCTCCTGTGCAATCTGGCGGACAGCTTGTGTGCCCTGCTCCCAGGAGGGGAAAAAGACTCCATAAAATTCCTCAGCCTCGGGTATTCGGCGTATCTTAACCGTCGCCTGGGTTATGACTCCCATGCGTCCTTCCGAACCGAGGACAATCTCTTTAATATCCGGTCCGGCAGCTGAAGCAGGGAAATGGGGAATTTCAATCAACCCCCGTGGGGTTTGCAAGCGGCCTCCGGCAAACAACGGCTCAATCCGTCCGTATTTATAAGATTGCTGCCCCGAAGAACGGGTGGCGATCCATCCCCCCAAGGTTGAATACTCGTGCGATTGCGGGTAATGCCCGAGAGTGAAGCCTTTAGCTTTGAGGGCTTGTTCCAATTCCGGACCTGTGACTCCAGCTTCGAAGGTAGCCGCGAGACCGTACTCGTCCAGGTTGAGCAGGCGTGTCATCCGCTCCAAAGAAAGGGTCAGCACCGGTTTCTCCGATTTGGATGGATTAATATGACCAACGACACTCGTCCCACCGCCATAGGGAATAACCTTGGCTTCGGCTGTTCGGGCATAATTCATTAGTACGTCCACATCCTCTTCATTCCGAGGATAGGCTACACCATCCGGAAAAGCCTCTATCCGACCGGAACGCAGCGCCACCCAGTCGGGCGTGGATTGGCCGCGGGCGTGGGTAAGGCGCGCCTCAGCAGAAACATCCAACAAGGCATGCTCGGGAAGACGAGTGGTCGGCACAAATTTGAGAACCGCTTCGAAAGCTGCATCCGGCTGGGGGTCCAGTTTTCCAAACAGGGCGACGAGATATGCCTGTGCTGAAGCTGGAACCGGGTATTCGGTTTTGACATTTCCCCATCCATTCCAGCGCTTCATAAGTTCTCCCTTTGCATTTTTTGCCATAATGCCAGACTCTCTTCCATGACGCGACGGGTAAGGGATTCGGCATCGAAGGCTGCACCGGAATGGGCGCAGTTAAGAAGTTCCAGATAGAAACGACTTGAATGCTGACGACATTCTGGGAAAGCAAAATATTGCTCGCCAATGGAAATGGAGAGTTTGTGGAACCCATTGAACAGAAAACGGAAAATTGGATTAGGCGATAGTTGAGTGAGGGTTTGGTGCAATTCCCAATCTGCAGCGGCAAAGGCAGATGCATCATCTGCCAAATGAGAGTAGGGTTCCAGCAGAGTTGCTACTTCATCCGAGGCGACTTCTATCGCCTGGCGGGTATATGCGGGTGCCACCAGAACGCGGAACTCGAGCAAGTGGGTCACAAAATCTGGTGACTGGCCTGCAGGGGTTTGTGCCAAAACCGCAAGGACCGCCAACCCGCCTTCCTGCCAATAATCGCGGACACGAGTCGGCTTTCCATGTTGGATGTCCAGCCATCTATCACGTGCCAGGCGCTGGAGAGCCTCGCGCAGGGTTGGGCGGGTTACTCCAACCTGGTCGGCAAGATCGCGTTCGCCGGGGAGACTACTGTTAATGGGAAAATGGCCTGATAGGATTGCTTCGAGCAGGCGGCTTTCGGCAATTTCAGCGGGTTTTCGGGGAGGCTGCCAATCCATGGAATCTCCTTACTGGTAAGTGGTCTAACCAGTTTAAGTATATTATTTTTACCATGCCTGAGTAAAGTGATGATTGTCATATTCCATTTTGCCTTTCAAGTTGCACTGTATAATCGATTCATGGCAGCTCCCTTACCTCGGACAAAGGCCATCCTGCAAGCGGTCTTCGTAACCATCCTGTGGTCCACTTCCTGGATTCTGATCAAGGTTGGGTTGCATAACAACCTCCCGCCCATCACTTTTGCCGGACTGAGATACACGCTTGCATTCGTTTGCCTGGCACCTTTTGTATTATTCAAACCGTCTCACCGGTTGGTGCTAAAAAAACTGACAGCAAGAAATTGGTTCAAGCTAGCCCTGCTGGGGGTGGTTTATTACACCCTCACACAGGGTGCCATGTTCCTCGCCCTGGCATATTTGCCAGCCAATATGGTCAGTCTATTGCTCAATCTGACATCTATCTTCGTGGGAATAGCCGGGATCAGTCTGCTCAAGGAATCCCCGTCACGGCTCCAATGGACAGGGATCGGGCTGGCAGCACTAGGCGTCGGCGTTTACTTCATTACCGTTTCTCTGCCTCAGGTTCAGATGATCGGATTGGGGATCGGGCTTTTCTGCATGATGATGAATGTGGTTTCCTCCCTCTTCAGCAGGGAAATGAACCGTGGAGCAACTCTCCCGTCACTGGTGGTGACCTTTGTAAGCATGGGGGTCGGATCGGTATTGATGCTCATCACCGGGCTTATATTCCAGGGGAGGGGCTCGATGTCGGAATGGGACTGGATCATTATCGCCTGGATGGCGGTGATCAACACTGCCCTGGCGTTCACCCTGTGGAACCGCTCTCTGCAAGTGCTAACAGCGGTGGAGTCATCCATCCTCAACAGTTTGATGATGCCTCAAATTGCCATCCTTGCTTTTTTTATCCTGGGCGAGGGATTGACCGACAAAGCCATCGCCGGGCTGGCGCTGGTGGGGATTGGAACACTGGTTGTGCAACTCAAACCACATAAGAACATGTAAAATAGGGCATGGTCTCCCCTTCCCTACCCTCAGGTTTTTCTTTCTCACAATCATCCTTGCAAGATTACAGCGACTGCCCACGCCGGTTTCAATTGCGTTATATTGAACAGTTGCAATGGCCTGCCGTTGAAACGGAACCGATCCTAGAAAACGAACGCCGTCAACAGGAAGGACAACTGTTTCACCGGATGGTCCAACAATACATGATCGGGCTGCCCGCAGAAAAGCTTTCACAGCTGGCACAAACACCCAACCTTTCGCGCTGGTGGGAAAATTATCTGGGAACCAATTTTAATCTGGATGGCTTTGCGCTGCACCCAGAACTGACCCTGGCTGCCCCGGTCGGGATTTATCGACTGCTGGCAAAATATGACCTGATCGCCGTCAAACCGGGAGAACGTGTCACCATTTATGACTGGAAAACAAATCACAAGCGCCCAAGGGATGAATGGATGGCTGCCCGTTTCCAGACGCGGGTTTACAAGTCGATGCTCATCGAGGCTGGCGGGCACCTGAATGATGGCAATCCATTTCTTCCTGAACAAATCGAAATGATCTATTGGTATGCTGAATATCCAGGCGAACCGGCACGTTTTCCTTACTCCTCCTCCCAGCATAAACGCAACTGGGATGCCCTGACCGGTCTTATTAATGAAATAGGCAACCACCGCCATTTCCCACTGACCGACGATGATAAAAAATGCACATACTGTCCATATCGATCTTACTGCAACCGCGGCGGGAAGGCGGGATCGACGGATGAAATGGCTGAAGCTGAACAGACCGACACCGAAATTAATTTTGAACAAATCGCCGAAATTGGGTATTAATAAACCATGCACTGGATAGAGAGGACGCCCTTCCCCTCATTGGACCTGCTACCCGAGTTGCACCCACTCGTGGCACGGGCGCTTGCGCGTCGAGGGATAACCACACCCGAGTCTGCCCGGGCTTTTCTGGACCCGGACGCCTATTCTGCCACACCGTCTGCAACACTGCCAGGACTGGTTGCCGCCGAAGAGCGAATTGAACGCGCCATCCGGTCCAACGAGCATATTTGTGTTTGGGGGGATTTTGACGTGGATGGTCAAACATCCACCACAGTGCTCGTCCAGACCCTGCGCGGACTGGGTGCAGAGGTATCCTTCCACATTCCAGTTCGCGAGAATGAAGGTCACGGCGTTAATATCCTTCACTTGAAAGAAATAATCGATAAAGGTGCACGGCTTATCCTGACTTGTGATACAGGTATCAGCGCGGTTGAAGCAGCAGAATTTGCCTGGAGCCGCCAAGTGGATATGGTAATAACCGACCACCATGATCTACCGGAGACTTTGCCGGTTGTTACAGCAATTGTTGACCCAAAATTGATGTCGCCTGATCATCCTCTGGCAACCCTTTCGGGGGTGGGTGTGGCCTATAAATTGGCGGAAGAATTAATAGGACGTTTCCCGTCCGCAGCTTTCTCATCCCCTCGCCTGCTTGACCTGGTGGCATTGGGCCTGGTAGCCGACATTGCTATCCTGCAAAAGGATGCCCGGTACCTGGTACAAAAAGGGTTGGCTGCCCTGCGCAATACCCAGCGCCTCGGCCTGCAAATCATGATGGAGATGGCTGACCTCGCACCCGGGAACCTGACCGAGGAGCATATCGGTTTTGTGCTGGGACCGCGTCTCAACGCCCTGGGCCGCTTAGGTGACGCCAACCCGGCGGTGGAATTGCTGACCACAAAAGATTCCGGACGCGCACGTGCGCTCGCCACACAATTGGAGAATTACAATGCCCAGCGTCAACTCCTGTGCAACCAGGTAACCCAGGCTGCCGAAGCCCAATTGCTTGCGAACCCGTCCCTCCTGGCAAACCCGGTGCTCATGCTTGGTCATCCTGCCTGGCCCGGCGGGGTGGTAGGAATTGTCGCCAGCCGGCTGGTCGAGCGCTATGGCAAACCCGCCATCCTGTTCTCCACACCCGATAACGAACCGGCGCGCGGCTCCGCCCGTTCGGTGGAAGGACTAAACATCACCGCAGCCATTGCCGCACAAAAAGACCTGCTGCTCAATTTCGGTGGACATCCCATGGCTGCCGGTCTCGCTTTGGATAAGGAAAAATTGCCCGAATTCAGCCGGAGGTTATCCAGAACTGTGGAGGACATGCTTGTCATGTCAGGGGTTGAAGAACCAGAGCTCAAGATTGAGGCCTGGCTAGAACTGCGCGAAATCACTCTCGACCTGGCTGCCGCGCTCGAAAGTCTGGCGCCTTACGGCCCGGGTAATGAAAAATTAATCCTGGCGACACATGACCTGACGATGCAATCCGTCTCGACAATTGGGCGAAATAGGGAACATCTGAAACTAATTGTTTCAGACGAAAAAGGAAATACACAGACTGTATTATGGTGGAGCGGCGCGGGAGAGACTCTTCCAGGTGGAAAATTTGACCTGGCATATACTGTCAGTGCTACGGATTGGCGCGGCAGCCGCCAGGTCCAGATGGAGTTGGTTGATTTCCAGGCATCAGAGGCAGCCCCGCTTGAGGTTAAAAGTCAAAAACTCGAGATCCTTGATTTCCGCAATATCAAAGACCCACTCACACTGCTACCAGACTTCAACCGTGACCCATCGACCATGATATGGGCTGAATCAGACGCGAAAAAAGAGGTTGGCGGTAGAGACCGAAACGAACTTGAACCTGCCAACAATCTCGTCATATGGACCATCCCCCCATCGCCCAATGAACTGGGGGAAGCACTAAGAATCGTCAAACCGAAGATCATTACCCTGGTGTGCGCTCATCCATTTCTTGAAATCACCGATGCCTTCATGGCGCGCCTCACGGGTCTCCTTAAATACGCGCTCACCCAATACGAAGGAAAAATAACCTACGCTGAAATGGCTGCGGAGACAGCCCAGCGTATGAAAACAGTTGAGCAGGGGCTGAATTGGCTGGTCTCAATTGGAAAAATAACCCTGGTGCATCAGGAAAACGACCGCCTCTGGGTGGCTCCAGGGAAGACAATCAACGACCTGGGTGGTGCTGCGAGGTTGAGAATGGAAGTCCAGGCTCTGTTGGCGGAATCCGCTGCTTACCGCGCACATTTCAAGCGCGCTGATAAAGACACGTTGCTCCCTTAAAAAAACGATTACAATTTATCCATGCCATTTGAAGAGCTTTCCCATACTGCCGATTGGTGTATACGCGTCTGGGCAGCGGACCTGAGCCAACTCCTGGCGGAAGCCGCCAGGGGCATGAACACCCTGGCAGGAATCAAATTGGCAGGGAAACCGCGGATCCAACGCAATCTTTCCCTCTCCGCTGCGGATGCAGAAAGCCTGTTGGTTTCCTTTCTTTCGGAACTTGCCTTTATTACCGAACAAGAAGCCCTGGCGTTCGACGAATACGAATTGAGTATCAATCTTGGTACCGACCAGATAATGCAGCTGTCTGCGGTATTGCAGGGTGCCCACATACTTTCCATTGACAAAGCCATCAAGGCTTTGACGTACCACAATCTGAAAATCTTGCAGACAAGAAAAGGTCTGGAAGCAAGAATCGTGCTGGACGTGTAGAATGACACCTGAAATTTGTTCTTCGAAACACTTGGGGAAATGAGTAAATTAAAGGCCGAAAGAGAATCATATGATAAACCTGCATGATTTGACCAAAAAAAGTGACTGCGAATGGGAAATCCCAAGCTCGTATCGAGGTGACATGCGCGGGCCAGTGCGGATCTTCGCCACGCGTAATCTGCTCGAGCAAATCCTGGGGGATAAATCGATGGAGCAGGCCGTTAACGCCTCCACTTTGCCGGGATTGGTGGGGGCGGTGGTTGTTATGCCCGATATGCACCAGGGTTATGGCTTCCCCATTGGCGGAGTGGCTGCCACCCGGTTTCCGCAGGGGGTGGTTTCTCCGGGTGCAATTGGCTATGATATCAACTGCGGGGTTCGGCTGCTTGCTTCAACCATTGAATTGGAAGCAGCCTTGCCCCACCTGGACCGCCTCGCCACTTTGCTGAATCAGCACTGCCCAAGCGGAGTGGGTGTTAAAGGAGTGGTGCATGTCAACATCCCGGAACTTGAACGCCTGATGCGCGCCGGCTCTCAATGGGCTCTCAAGAAAGGATACGCGACAGAAAATGACATCACCCGCACCGAAGAGAACGGCTGTCTGGAGGGAGCGGACCCAGCCAAGATAAGCTCCCGCGCCAAGACACGTGGTCTCGAGCAAATCGGTTCAGTGGGAGCAGGCAACCATTTTGTCGAGGTGGATGTGGTGGAAGCTGTTTTGGATCCTGAGATTGCCTCAGTTTTCGGATTGCGCCAGGGCTGCCTGGCACTCCAGATCCACTGTGGGTCGCGTGGACTCGGTCACCAGGTCTGCACCGATTACGTGCAGGATTTTCAATCTGTAGTAAAGCGTTATGGAATAGATCTGCCAGACCGCGAGTTAGTATGCGCACCCATGGACAGCCCGGATGGACAGAATTATCTCGGAGCAATGCGGGCGGCTGCAAATTTTGCCTTTGTTAACCGGCAGTTGCTGGCTTTTTCTGCACGGCGTGCATTCGAAGAAGCATTTGCAGGTAAGTTAAAAAACTGGCAATTGACCCAGGTATACGATATATGCCACAACATGGGAAAGATAGAGATTCACGAAGTGGATGGGAAACGCATAAAAGTGTGCGTTCATCGCAAAGGGGCCACGCGCGCTTTTGGCCCGGGAACGCCCGGATTGCCGCCCGAGTTCCAGCAGACCGGGCAGCCGGTCCTGGTCCCTGGTTCGATGGGCACTACCTCCTGGGTCCTGGCAGGGACAGAAACATCCATGCTACGTTCCTGGGGCTCAAGCTGTCACGGTGCTGGTCGAACGATGAGCCGCTCCAAGGCTAAACACGATTTTCGAGGCGAAGATTTGCGTCGTGAACTGGAAGGGCGAGGTATCAGGATACGCGCGGGTAGCATGTCGGGGCTTGCAGAGGAAGCTCCCTCAGCATACAAGGATGTGGACTCAGTGGTGGAAACGGTCGTTGCAGCCGGAATCGCACACAAAGTGGCGCAATTGCGTCCGCTGGCGGTTGTTAAAGGTTAGGGGAACAAATTTTGTGTCTATTTCGTCTCCATTTCATACCCTACTATTCGGGTAAAAAAAGGAGAATAAAATGTTCAAAATTGGTAAATCATTTTTATTAATCCTGCTGGTAGGTGCCATCCTGGCAGCATGCGCATCGCAACCGACAACCAGCCCAGACCCCCTTCCTGTTCAGGGGGATAATCCGTATGCACCTCAGCCGGGCGACTCTTCAATGATGCAGAGTAAAGTAGAAATTGTCTCTGCATCGGTGGTGATGGCGGAATCAATTCCACCCCAGATTTCTATCTCGCTTGCTTACCGGTTGACCACTCCATGCAACCAATTGCGGGTGACCATAAGTCAACCTGACAGCGCAAACCACATTCTATTGGATATTTATGGGGTTGCACCGAAAGACAAGCCCTGCTCCCTGATGGCACTTTCAACACCACAGCAGGCAAGTATCAGCCTGGGTAGTTACCCAACCGGACAGTACGCAGTTTGGATTAATGGAGTTCAATTTGGTGAATTCACAACCAAATAAGCCAAAACTACACAATTATTCACCCCCTAAAAAAAAGAGCCGGAGATTTTTCTCTCCGGCTCTTTAATTGAGTAATCAATGATCACTTTTCCAAAATTTGTGACAGGAATAACTTCGTCCGGTCCTCTTTTGGATCGGTAAATATGTCTTTGGGCGTACCAGTCTCAACGATCAGACCGTTATCAAAGAAATACATCCGGTCCGCCACAGCCTTGGCGAAACCCATTTCATGCGTCACCACGAGCATGGTCATGCCGGATTTTGCCAGTCCGATCATCACGTCCAGGACTTCCTTGATCATTTCCGGGTCGAGCGCGGATGTGGGCTCGTCGAAGAGCATGATCTTGGGTTCCATGGAAAGCGCTCGAGCGATCGCAACCCTCTGCTGCTGGCCTCCCGAAAGCTGCCCGGGGTACTTATCGACCTGCTCCGGGATTCCCACCCGCTCGAGTAATTCCTTCGCCTTTTCTTCAGCCTTATCCTTCGACCATTTTCGGACCTGTATCGGCGCGAGGGAAATGTTCTGCATTACGCTTAAATGAGGGAACAAATTGAATTGCTGAAAGACCATCCCGGTTTCCATGCGGATCTTCTCTATATTGCGCATGTCCTTGGTCAATTCAATCCCATCCACGATGATCGTTCCCCTTTGATGATCTTCAAGGCGATTAATGCAGCGGATAAAAGTTGATTTTCCCGAACCTGATGGACCAAAAATAACTATGACTTCCCCCTTATTCACCTCCATGCTGACGCCTTTTAAAGCCTGGAATTTTCCATACCACTTCTGTACATCCCGGGCTATTATGATCGGATCATTCGATGTCGATTCACTCATCATCCACTCCCAATTTACATTCTATCAGCATGTATTTCCAAAAACATACTTTGTATATTATAGGTCAAAACCAACAAACCGCAAACGTGATTGCCTAAGAAGTGCCGACATCAAGAGTGCATATGGGGGCAAACCGGGCATGGGTTAATTCCGCCAGTGACTCAACCGTTAATAAGATATTAAGTCCACGTTGACCGCCGCTTACATGAATCTTGTCCTGGCTGCGAGCTGCCTCGTCAATCACCACTTGAAAGCCCTTATTCACAAGTGCCAGAGGCGAAATCCCCCCCGCCAGCAAACCGGTCAACTCTTCGGCTTCGTGTTCGGTCGGCAAAGTTACCTTTTTTTCCCCCAACGCAGCTGCAAGCAATTTCAGGTCCACGCGGTAGGGACCAGGGATCACCGCCAGGATTGGTTTGCCCTTCTGGCGGTTAACAACAATGGTCTTATAGACCAGTTTTGGATCCACTCCAAGCACCCGGGCAGTCTCATCCGCGCCGAGCTTTAAAGGTGGAGTTTCAAACGCTATAAAAGGAACCTTTTTTGAATCCAGCAGACGGGTCACGTTATTCACGATTGGCATGCGTTTATCCTGGATCAGGTGGACATGCTATACTTGCTTCAGATTTTACTCGATAATGAACACATCCATGTCCTTTCTCAAACTAATTCGGATCGCTACTCTGGCAGGTTTGATCGTCGGGTCCGCCATTAGGCCTGGGTGCCTGCTCCAGGAAACCTTTTCACCGACTGGTGGAAACGCCTTCTACACCTATTGGCACGCGGGGCATTTCATAAGGGAAGGCAAGGATTATTACAAGTCTTTTATAAACAATGAATTACCTTCGGTCCTTGTTCGCTACCTGGATAAGAAGGTGGAGTCACTGGACGGGATCATTTTCCCGGGTCTCGTACCTGCTCCCGCCAGCACCGCCCCCGGTATTTATTCTCCTGGCACCACTCGCTTTTTTTTTGCCGGCGGCAAAGGCCATATGAGAGGGAGTCTCTCCTTGATCAATCCGATCCGAATCAAATCCTCCCGTGAGAATCCGAACCTGTGCGTAAGTCCAAACCCAATTCTTGGTCGGGCTGGTTGAAGTAAAATAGATAGCAAATGAAAACGTCTTCACCTCTCACTCTTAAGGAACTCCTTGATCAGCTTCCTGATTATTACACTATTGCCGACCGGGAGATAATCCAGCACGCTTATCGGCTGGCAGAAAAAGCTCACGTAGGTCAGAAACGTGCTTCCGGAGAGCCATATGTAAACCATTGCCTGGCAGTTGCTGCCATACTCGCTGAGTATTCCATGCCTGCTGACATTATCGCGGCCGGATTATTGCACGATACGGTTGAAGATACTTCAATTAAATACGAGGATTTACGCAACGACTTCGGAGATGGAGTGGCCAACCTTGTCCAGGGCGTGACCAAACTAACCCAACTGCCGAGAGTCTCACGCGGCGAGCACCAGGAGGAGGCGCTACGGAAATCGGACGACGCCAGTTCAAAACTGGAGGAAGATGCCGCCAAGCGCAACCGCAAACGCGACCTGGCCACCGAGACTCTGCGAAAAACTTTCCTCGCCATGGACAGCGATGTGCGCGTGGTACTCATAAAACTGGCCGACCGCCTGCATAACATGCGCACCCTGGGAGCATTCCCGGAGGCAAAGCGTCACCGCATTGCGCAGGAAACGCTCGATATATTTGCACCTCTTGCCAACAGGCTGGGCATCTGGCAGATGAAATGGGAACTGGAAGACCTGAGCTTTCGATATACAAACCCGGAGAAATACAAGGAAATCGCCGAACAACTGGCTGAACGCCGGGAGGCACGCGAAGCCGAGGTCCAGCAAATATCCAAGGCAATTTCCAAACTGGTGGCGGCCGCGGGAATCAAGCTGGAGATAACCGGCAGGTCAAAACATATCTATTCCATCTATCATAAGATGATCGAAAAAGGGAAATCCTTCGATCTGGTGCGCGATGTGCGCGGTATCCGGCTGATCGTGCCGGATGTAGCAGCCTGTTATACAGTTCTCGGCTTGATCCACACTCACTGGCGACCCATCCCGGGTGAATTCGACGATTACATCGCAGCTCCAAAGGACAATTTCTATCAATCTCTACACACCGTGATCATATATGACGATGGAAAACCTGTGGAAGTGCAGATCCGTACTCGCGAGATGGACGAAAATGCTGAAATTGGTATTGCTGCCCATTGGCGGTACAAAGAGGGCGGTGGACGGGGCAAGTATGACGAACGAATAAACTGGCTGAGGCGGGTGATGGAGTGGAAGCAGGATGTTGACGATGCCCAGGAATTCGTGGACAGCATGAAGACGGATGTCTTTAAAGATCGCGTCTACGTATTTACCCCGCATGGCGATATCATCGATCTTCCAGCCGGGTCCACGCCCATCGATTTTGCCTACCACGTTCATACCACGGTCGGAGATCGCTGCAGGGGGGCGAAGGTAAATAATAAGCTTATCCCGTTGGATTACACGCTTAAGACTGGCGAACAGGTGGAAATCCTCACCGCCAAACAAGGTGGCCCCAGCCGTGACTGGCTCAACCCTAACCTGGGACTGGTGCGCACCCAGAGAGCCCGCTCAAAAATAAAAGCCTGGTTCAAGAAGCAAAACCGTGAGCAGAATGTCACGCAGGGCAAGGAAATCCTCGAGCACGAAATCCAGCGCCTCGGCTTGACCGAATTGGATGAGAACGGACTGAAAACTCTCGCCCAAAATTACCAGCGCACTCCTGAAGAACTCTATAATGCCATAGGGTGCGGAGACCTTACCATTGGACGAGTGGTCAATAAACTGCTGGAGGCCAAAGAAAGCGACGATATCCTGGTCGTTGTTCCTGCCACCAGTGAAGCCGTTCCCACCGAAGCCGTCACAGTGCTAGGATTAAAAGGCCTGCTGACCGCCATGGCAAAATGCTGCAACCCCACTCCCGGGGACGAGATCATCGGTTATATCACCCGCGGGCACGGGGCAACCATTCACCGACAGGATTGTCCCAACATTTTGCGGATCAAGGATCGCGAGCGATTGGTTAAAGTTTCGTGGGGGGAAAATGTGCGCACCTATCCGGTGCCCATACGCATCCGCGCCTTCGACAGGCAGGGGTTGATGGGCGATATCACCACCTTGTTAAATACCGAAAGTGTAAATATTGTGGATGTACAGGTGGGTATAAGTAAAAACCTGGCGGATTTGCGACTTGTTATAGAAGTGAGGGACATTAACCAATTGAGCCGCATGTTAGCCCGCATTGAAAATCTACCCAACGTTTTGGAGGCCCAGCGCGTCAGGGCAGGATAAGATGAAACGACCCAGACAAGTTTCGCAATTTCATATACCCCCCGGTTTCATTGACCTGGGACTAGGCGATCCGCAATTTTCCCTTCTTCCGCTGGAGAATATACGCAAGGCTGCGGAAGAACGCCTTAGCCAAAATGACCGTGAGTACCTCCAATATGGGACTGAACAGGGCGATGGGACTTTCAGGCGATCACTGGCGACATTTTTAAGTGATGCCTACCATAATCCGGTGGAGCCGGACAGCCTGTTCATCACCAACGGTGCTTCCATGGGGCTTCATCTCATCTGCACTCTTTTTACCCGACCGGGTGACATAGTTTTTGTGGAGGAGCCGACCTATTTCCTAGCGCTGAGGATATTTGCCGACCATAGGCTGCAACTGGTCCCCATCCGCACCGACGAAAATGGGTTGGTAATCGAACACCTGGAAGAAAAACTAGCCGAGTTTCACCCCATATTCCTCTATATCATCCCAACTTATCAAAACCCGAGCGGTCATACCTTGCCTGCCAACCGGCGCCAGAGGCTATTAACCTTAAGTCGCCAGCATGGTTTCCTCCTTCTTGCAGACGAGGTCTATCATTTCCTGAGTTATTCTGGAAAAGCGCCAAAACCTTTCGCCGCTGAAATCAAAACAGGGAATGTAATATCGCTGGGTTCCTTTTCGAAAATATTAGCCCCTGGTCTGCGATTGGAATGGATCCAGTCTGACCAAGGGATTATTCATCGGTTCGTAAAAAGCGGCCTGCTGGACAGCGGCGGCGGGATGAACCCTTTCACATCTCCGCTCGTTCGCCAGATTATAGAAAATGGTACGCTTGCCCAGAATATTGCCAAATTAATTTCAATCTATCACCAGCGCCTTTCGGTCATGGATGCCGCGCTTCGTCAGCACATCCCCAGGGCTGAATACACACTTCCAAAGGGCGGATATTTCTTCTGGATCCACCTGCCAAACAAGATTAATGCCTTTAAGCTTCAACGGCAGGCTGAAGCATTCAAGATCGGCTTCAGACCGGGAGCGCTCTTCTCCTGTCAGAACGGAATGCAGGATTACCTCCGGTTAAGTTTTGTCTTCTACGAACCTAACGAATTGGAGGAAGGAGTGTGGCGATTAAAGCAGGGTCTTGAAAAAATGGAATATTAAAGAGGGATGTGTCCCAAAGATATCGTGGGGGAGCGAATGTTATAATCTTCCCCATGCCATGGTTTATAAGGCTCTTACACGTGATAGAAATAAGCCTGTACGCCATTTTCTTTGCCGGCCTCCTGGGAGGAAGCAGTTTAATGGTCTCAACTAAACCATCCGAGGCTGCCCGGCGATATACAAGGTCGGTGGAATTCGATTACGTATCATGGACACTTGAGGCGTTCGCCGTCAAGCTCGACCAGGCGGTCCTGGGTACCCCCAATTATTTTTCCTCTACAGCACGTCACAAGGTCGTACTTGATTACCTGCACCTGATGGATGACATTCTCACTGACGAGAATAAGATAAATTTAATGTTCTCTGACCCCACGGTCACCAACCCCGCTGTGGCTTCTCTCCCCTTGCTAGCCCAACTAAATGGTCTCGAGAACCAGCAACGCCTGCTGGCTCCATTGGCAGAAACCGTGCTCCAGGATCAGATATCCGCCACGCTCGCAGATCTGGGTCTGACCACTGGCGGTCAGCCGGTGCCACCTGTCCTATTCCATATATCCCCCCTGCCATACGATCTGATCATCTCACCCCGCGATAAAATCCAGCAGGATGCCGCCATTTCCCTACTGCCCGATTTGAGCGTTGACAAGCAAAACAACCTCGAAAACGAGGTGGATTCGGGAATTGATGTATCTTCACTGGTGGTACCAGTGGGCGGGATTGGATCCTACCCCACCATGGTCATGCGTACCACTGCTCTCGACTGGCTCTCGGATACCATCGCCCATGAGTGGACCCATAACTGGCTCTCTCTTCGCCCCCTTGGCATGAACTACGATTCTTCTCCCGAACTCCGTACGATGAACGAAACCACCGCATCCATCTCAGGGGATGAGTTATCCATTCTCATAATGAAAAAATACTATCCCGAATTGGGTGCTGAATCCAATATTCAAAATGTCAGCCTGCCGATCAATCCACCCCAGGCTGATTTTAATTTCAATAGTGAGATGCACATCACCCGCGTTCATGTGGACGAGTTACTCACTCTAGGAAAAGTTACAGAAGCCGAAGCTTATATGGAACAGCGCCGCCAGTTTTTCTGGGACAATGGATATGCCATCCGTAAACTCAATCAGGCATACTTTGCCTTCTATGGAGCATATGCAAACGTACCCGGCGGAGCAGCAGGCGAAGACCCGGTGGGTCCAGCAGTGCGCGCCCTGCGAGCGCAGAGTGCCTCACTGACTGTATTTTTAAATAAAATTTCCCAGATGTTCTCCTTCCAGCAACTTCAAAACGCGGTATCTCCATAAGAGGGAAATCGAATGAGAAAATATATCGGTATTCTTCTTGCTTTTGCCTTTATTCTGGCTTCTTGCTCCCCAGCACATGTCACCATCACGCCAATTCCCCTGATATCCACCTCTTCTCCAGGTCCCACGGTCACTCCTAAATCCACAACCTGTACATTGCTGCATTTCCCTGTCACTCCTGAAGCTGCCCTGGGGGCAGAGTTTGAAGGTCGCAGTCATATCAGCGGACCAACAGATGCCCCGGTAACCATCGTCGCTTTTAGCGATTATCAGTGCCTGCCTTGCGCCTTCCTGGCAGCCAGCTTGAGGAAAATTCGGTTGACACATCCAAACGACTTGCGCCTTGTCTATTTTCACGCTCCACAGACAGTCTACGACAAGGACAACCTGGCAATCCAGGCTGTGGAAGCAGCCGACCTGCAAGGTAAGTTCTGGGAGATGCACGACCTGTTATTTGAGGGACAGGCTCAATGGATCGATTTGGCACCCTCGGATTTTGAGGCGTGGGCCGAGACCCAAGCTACTAGTCTCGGAATGAACGCTGCGCAATTCCGAACCGATTTTGGAGGGACGGTTGTGGCAGACCGCCTGCAACAAGCCATCCAGTCTGTAGCACTCCAACCGTTCGCATCACCCCGTTTATACGTCAACAGTACCTCGCCATATACCTCACTCGCTGATTTTGCGAGCCTCGATACAGTGGTGCGAATGGATGCATTGGTGGCACGCCAATTCAGCACCTGCCCATCAAATAACATAGACCCGCTCAAACAATATATAGCAACTATGCATACAGCCAAAGGTGACGTGGTTCTTCAACTGTATCCAGAAAAAGTCCCCCTGGCTGTGAATAACTTCGTTTTTTTAGCTCGCAGCGGTTGGTATGACGGTATTACCTTTTACCGTGTTCTCCCCTCCGAGCAGGTAATGAGCGGTGACCCAAGCGAAACCGGATTGGGCAATCCCGGGTATCTCTTTGAGACTGAAATTGCATCAGGCCTGAGTTTTAACAAACCAGGCATGCTGGCCATGGATAACGACGGACCAGGAACGAATGGCAGCCGCTTCTTTATCACCCTGGAGCCCAATCCGCAGTTAGATGGGCAATTTACCATCATTGGGCAGGTATTAACTGGCCTGGACATCTTATCTATGCTGAATCCCCGCAATCCCCTGCCGGGAATCTATCTCCCGCCAGGTGATGAATTGATCAGTATCAGGATCGAAGAACGATAGGAATTTCCATGCAACCCAGCCTTAACTTGAACCATCGACGTGACTACTTGTTGATCTTATTCAGCTGCCTCGGCATGCTGGGACTGCTTATACGCGGTACTTACCTCGTCATAAATGGTATCGATTATTTTAATCCTTCAAACACCTCAAGCCTGGCTTCCAGTGTGATGGATGCCCTGGCCATGCTCTTTTGTGCGGGATTGATCCTGCCAATGCTGGTCTATACCCTAAGACGATTGAAGGGGAAGGCAATTCCACAAGCCGGTATCCGACCGGTCAAGTTTTGGCAGGTTTTAGTTTTCGTCGTTGTCTGGGTTATCATTTTAATCATTGGGACAGTGCTTGCCAGTTCGTTTGCTTATGGCTGGATCGCGGCTGCACCTTTTTTCCTGATCGGCATCAGCCTACCTATATTATGCATACTCTGGGTTGGAGTGAGTGGCATCCCGGTAGGGTCCCGCCGCCGGTTATGGACCGTCTTCGGGTTTGGCATGGTTGGCAGCACAGTTGCAGCGGTATTAATGGAATACCTGGTCATTGGGGTAGCAATCTTGGCTATTGGGGCTCTGGAGGCATCCAACCCTGCATTGCGTACATTCGTCGACCAGATCAGGTCACAGGTGGCAAATGCCAATCCGGGAGATGTGGAGAACCTCGTAACCGTACTGGATCCCTACCTGACCAATCCATTGATCATCCTTTCCATACTGGTATTTGCCTCGCTGCTGGCTCCCGCCATCGAGGAAGCAGCTAAGCCTGCGGTCATCTGGTTCATGGGGAAAAGGCTGCGGTCCCCTGCAGAAGGGTTCGTTTTGGGTGCTCTGTGCGGGGCTGGATTCGCGATGCTGGAGGGACTCATGGCTGCCAGCGGCGCTACCCAGTTGCTGGGTTTTGGGCTGGCTGGTCGAGCCGCAGCCTCCCTGATGCATATCATCAGCAGTGGGATATTTGGCTGGGGCATCGCCTCCGCCCGGCTGGAAAAACGGTATGGACGCCTGGTGTTGAGCTACCTTACCTCCATCAGCATCCATGGTTTGTGGAACGGGGCTGCCGTTGTGGCTGTCTACGGGTCCTTGCGAGGAATTACCCAGAATACCTTGCAACTTGATCTTCCGAATGCATTGTTCCTGGTAGGTGGAGTTGGGATTCTTTTCCTCGAGCTGGTAGTAATGCTGGCTGCATTTCCGCTCATCAATCGAATCATGCGAAAATCAACCCAAACTGCTGATCAATCTTCAATGAAATCTGATATAATCGCTCCGATTTTAAGCTCAAATGCGAGGGAAACCAATGGATTGGATTCTAAAAGTAATTAATTTCATCCTGCATGTGGACACATACCTGAACGATATCATCCTCCGTTACGGAGCCTGGACTTACGCGCTGCTGTTCTTCGTTATATTCATGGAAACCGGCTTTGTGGTCACCCCCTTTCTTCCCGGTGATTCGTTCATTTTTGCAGCTGCAACTTTCGCGGCCCGTGGTGCACTCAACCCATGGTTGATGTTTCTGATCCTGTCTCTTGCCGCTGTAAGCGGGGATTCAGCCAATTACTGGATCGGACACAAAATCGGTGCAAAAGCCTTTACCGGGGAGGTCAAATGGATCAAGAAGGAATATATGGATCGTACCCATGCTTTCTTTGAGAAACATGGTGGCAAGACCATCTTCCTGGCGCGTTTTGTGCCGATCATCCGCACCTTTGCCCCATTTGTAGCCGGAGTGAGCGAAATGTCGTACGGTTACTTTATCACCTGGAACCTCGTGGGCGGCATAACCTGGGTGGCAACCTTCACCTTGCTCGGGTACTTTTTTGGTAATATCCCCTTCGTCCAGAAAAATTTCGAATTGGTAATCATTGCCATCGTGCTCATCTCGTTCATTCCAGCGGTGGTCGAGGTTATAAAGACCAGGCAGGAAATAAAAGCACAAAAAGTAAAAGGCGAACTATTATAAATTAAATAAGGTCTCCTGAATAAAGAGACCATTCGGTATGCAAACCAAACCGCGGTTGGATTAAGGGGTAATACCTAAAAAGCGCGGATACCAGTACCACAATACGTCTGCTGCCGGCTTGCCATGGGTGGAAGCCGAGGCATCCAGCAATACCACCGGAGGATAATAGCCCCGGCTGATGAAACCGCCCACCCAGGGTCGCTCATTAACAGCCATTAATAACGCCTGGTAAATATCCGCCTGCGCCTGCAAATTGACCGGTCCCTGCATGCCGCCTGGCTGGAACAAAGTACTGACTGGCAGGGAGGCGCTGGCAGCATTATCGGCGGATGGATAAGCCACAGCCAGGACGACCGGCTTATTTAAGTCAGCCTGGAGGGGTTGGATATCCATGTCCATTAACTGCGCAGCCGCGGCCTTGATTTGGTCTACGCTCGAGCCAGGGATGGGGGCATACCAGAGCAGGTAAATTCCATCCAGGTTTTCAGCAAAACCAGGGACAACTTGCAGATCCTCGGAATAAGTCACCGCCCAGTAAACACTTCCACCAAACCGACTGCGCACATCTGCAATGATCCCCTGCCAGCGTGCCTGAGAATCCGCGGGAACACCGGAACTGGTCCCGTTGATCTTGCCTCCTGGCAAGGCAGGGGTTACCCATTCCCCACCCAAAACGAGTGCCTGGGCACCGGATTTCGCCGCCAGGTCAGCATGGTAATCGGCGAAGGCTGAATAGCGGTCAAACCAGGAATTCCACCACACTTCATCGCGGGGGGCGGAGCTCCACCAGGCGGTCAAATCGGCAGGTAAATTTACAGCCGGGAAAAGCGCCACATTCAGATTGGAAGCACGGGCACGCCCGACGGTATCCAGAGTGTCGGCCCAAAGAGGGTCAGTGCCGGGAACTGGAGAAAAGACAAATGGAGCAGTTTGCCCAACGGTCCAGGTGGGGTCAATTACCAACCAGTTGGCATATCTCCCCTGGACATCCTGGATCGCCAGCGGTGTCCAAGCCTGCCAGGTGGGGTTGTAACCGGACTGGAATTCCACACCTGCCATAAACCCCTGCCGGACTACAACAGGTAATCCATTTAAGGTTGAGGGAGTCGGCGCCTGCCACCAGTTCCACGCGGATATGGTGTCTTGCAAATCCTGCGGGACCAGGCTGGTGGAAACGGGCCTCCCGAACTGACCGTTTGAAGTCTGTAAATCGTCTGCTACCCCGCACTGGTCGTTACGGCAATAACGGTATTCAAAACCACCCAGCATATCAAGCGGGCTGTAAAGCTGGTAAACCCATTTGTTATTCCCCTGGGGCCACATCGGGATGGGTTCGGTCCAACCGTAAGGGTTGAACTGGATCGAGATGATATCAGTCACAGGAGTGGTGCCGGGAACGCTGGCTTCGAAAAGGATGGGAGACGAAGCGCCTGCCTCCCAAGTCTGGACGGTATCATTTACCTGAACCGGGATCGACGAAGCCGGGACGATCAATTGCCGGAGGATAAAATTGCCATCAGTATTATGCTCAGCATTCCAGAAACCATCCCCAAGGGTATATTTATAGCGGATATCAGCTCCTACCGGGAGCATCATGGAGAGAGCGAGGCTACCATCCGGTTGAGGAGAGAACACCGGCATCCTGGTGGCAACCGTGCTCAACCCACCCTCCAGGTCACCAAATGTGTTGCCCAACTGGTATAGGTTACCTGCCAGGCGAATGGGGGTATTTTGAATCGTGTCAGACGGTACGGATAGGGTGAAGTTGACAGTTACCATTTGTGTAGGGGTCATGGAAAGTGTGACCGGAGTACGCTGTCCCGCTTCGATACGAGCACCTTGTTGGAAGGTCTGGTACGCACCGTCAATGGCATAGGCTACCAGGTTATGAGTTCCCACGGGAAGGTTTTCGATTGCGAAAGAGCCGGTCGAGTCAGTTAATATCTGCTGACCACCTGCTGCAATGAGGATATTCGGGATGGGTGTATTGTTTGTTGAATCAACCACCCGGCCAGTCATCCGTCCGACAGGGCTTGAAAAACTTGAGTCACTCCAGGAGGCCACCACATCCTCCACCGACCCAGGTCCAGTGACGGCAACCATGCGGTAACGCACCGGTTTATCAAATGAGTCATCCTCCATAAATGGGATTGTCCCCTGTCGGATATAACGATATTTAACAATGGATTTCAAGGGGAAGGGAATGGCAACTGTATAATGGAGCTCGTCCATCCCCTGCATGGCATAAGTCACGGCATTCAACCCCAGGCCGGTAGCTTCGTCAACAATAGACAAGTATAATGTCTCCCCTGCAAGCAATGGTGAAGGCAATGCAACACGGAACGTTTCCGCGGCGGCTGGTATGGGTGTGGCGGTCGGTCCTGATGGCAGAGCTGGAGTCGCGGTCGAGGAATTTAGCCCGGGAATGTTTAATAGTGTGAGAGTACATCCGTTGAGCAAAAGGACAAGGATGCTCACCAAAGGAAAAAGTCGGCGAAGAGATCCATGCATGGGTTGGATGCGCATGCCCCTCCTTTCAGCGTCGGCAATGTGGGTTTAGAAGCAGGCGATATACCTGTATTTTACAGGGGAAAAGGGGGAATAGATAGGGGCAGATTGCACCCTCACCTATGTTGTCACTGCAGATATTTTTTCCGTTTAACAAACTCGATGGAAATCGCGTGATATTTTCCGTTATGGTCAATAAATCGGGTATGAAAAACGGATGTTGTTTGGGATGAAAATCGCTTGATTAAAACCCCCAAACCATATTTTGGTATTCTATCACTTTAGGGTCTTTGAAAAGATGCCAAAAATTACCGATTAATCTGCCTGACATTTGGGCATGAGAAACTGCACGACCTCATTTTCATGTTCAGCCAGACTGCCCAGGACACCATTTACGAAACGCGGGGCACTGTCGGACCCGAAGGCTTTGGCCAGTTCAACCGCTTCATTAATGGCTACTTTAACCGGTGTATCACGCTGCGCCGCAAATTCCCAGGTCGCAATCCGCAGGATATTTCGATCAATGGCTGCAATTTGATCAAGCGGCCATTCTGGGGCATACCGGGCAATCACCTGGTCCAATTGTTCACGAAGGGGGATGACCCCAAAAATAATCTGGCGGATAAACTCCGCCAGTTCGTCAGGAAATGGTTCCTCCTCCAGGCGATCTTGCAAGACCTGCAATGGCGGATGACCCACCATATCGACTTCGTAAAGTGCCTGCAGAGCAGTGCCTCGCGCTCTGGTACGTGCTTTCATAAAAAGTTATACCTCGGTTTTGTATTCAATATCCTCTATGTGAATGTTGACGTGCCCTACTTCCATTCCCGTCATCTCGGAGATGGCGCGTCCCACCGCCTGCTGCACGGTGCGGCTGACATCCCGGATATTGACGTCGCTATCCAATACCAGGTAAAGGTCTACAAAGACGTTACTATCTTCAACCAAAATACGGATCCCATCATTGCCGCGCCTAAATAAACTGTTCACACCCCCCTTGATGGGAGCCATGCGTTTTACGCCTTTAACTTCCAAGGCTGCCATACGGGCGATGGTCAATAACACATCCGGGGTTAGAGTGGTCTTTCCTGAAGAACGATAATCAGTCATAGTTCCTCCTAAGAGAAGAGAAATTATATCACCTGAAATAAAACATTATTTTCGTTTCAGTCGCAGTCGCAGGCTCAGTCCAAGCACCAGTCCACAAATCAAAGCAAATATACCAACGTATGCGAATGTATCTTGCCAGAATCGCAATGGGAATAGTCGAATAAGCGTATCAGAATATAGAAACAGCCATGAATTACCTGTGAAAAACAGCTCATGAAAAACCGTAAAGAATTGCCAAAAACTGATAATGGCTAACAATCCGATAACAGCCACCAACCCTGCTGTCACCCATCCACCCCTCCAGATACCTCGTATGTACTCCTTCCACCAGCCGCTTAACCTGGCCCATATCCCCATAGCTAGAAGAACGAAACAAACCGAAATTCCAAGCCGCAAAGAGGGCTGGATGACATTCTTGACATCATGCATATGGCTTAATTCACGGTCGTTGTACACCGGGGATCCATCCGAGATTTTCAGATCGCCCAGGAAGCTAATATCAGCATTATTAAGAAGGTAATCCCATGCAACCTGCGACCAACGGATCCGGTCTTGTTGAGAAAAACCATACGAATCAGGTGGAAAGCCAGGAATGGTGTATATCAATTGGAGATATGCATGTGTCAGAATAAATCGCACTCCGATAAAAGTCAACGCAATCGGGATCAGGAGGGTGACTATCCATGAAAATACCTTGTGCATGGTTTTCATTGCATCTTTCCCATTTCGCCCTGCAGGATAAATTTCAGGATCATGGTGTTCGTTATCCATTCAATTGGCGATTTATCGTCGGTGAAAACAACAGTGTGTTGGGGTGCAGGTTGGAGATTATTCAATGTCAATGTCATTGAGTCGATCAATAACACGTTTGGATACTGCCGGTCAGTCAGGGAGGAAAGATTCTGCTCGAGATTGACAACTTCAGTTGGCTGAAGGGTGGCGTAAACCAGCGAGTTGAAGGTATTGGGAATATCCATCACGTATATATTGGAAAAAATCGTCCCGAGGGTGGTCGCGAGCCCATCGATCAGTCTCCGGTCTCCAGGAGCCCTACCCACGTTGATGGCCAACACCCCTTCGGACTTGAGGTGGTCGGCGGCAATCTGGAAGAATTCCTGCGTGGTAAGGTGCGGAGGGATATACGGTGGACGATAAGCATCCACACAAATCAAGTCGTACTTTTCCGAGCTGCTAGCCAGTCCCCAGCGGCCATCCTGAATGATGACGTTCAAGTTGGATAGATTCATATCAAAATACATCCTGCCCACCTCCACTATCTTTGGATCAATTTCTATCCCGTCAATCACAGCATTTGGGAAGACAGCCGCGGCCTGCCGGGCAGTTGTTCCAGCCGCCAGGCCAACAATGGCAATCCGGTGAATATCCTCAGGTTTATGGTCCGCGTAAAAGAACGGCCCCACCAAAAACTGCTGCCACGGTCCTCCATATTCCAGCGTCTGCGGGTTGTACTCCGAGTGGACCCCCTGTCCTTCGTTCAGCCGCAGGTAACGGGTCCCATTTATTTCGAGAACCTGGATATAGTTGTAAGCCGATTCGGTCTCGAAGATTTGTCCACTGGTGCGCTTGATCCCTCCCCCGCCTCCAAAATATGCCAGCAAAGCCAGAGCAATGACCATAAGAAAATATGGGATAACATACCACCACCCCGCGCTCATCCCCAGCCCTGCCAGTGCCACAAAAAGAAGGGCGATACTGAAAACAAGAAAGGTGCGGGTGGTGCCGATCATGGGAATGAGCAGCAAGGTTGGTAAAAAGGTTCCGATAAATGAACCGATCGTCGAAATTCCGTAGATGGTTCCGGAAATATTCCCAGCTTTGCCGGAGTCGTTCATCGAGAGCCGAATTGCAAAGGGAGAAATCATCCCGAAAAGGGTCACCGGGACGGTAAACAGAACAAGCACGCCAGCAAATGCCCCCGCCAGGATGCCTAATTGCAAGTTGTCAAAGGCGTTGGCAGCCAGTCTCAATACCGGGTTGGCAATATAAGGGACGATGCCGAGAGTAAAAGCACCCCAGGCGAGCAGGGCATACATAATTTTTGGGTGCGGATTCCGGTCAGCCCACCGCCCGCCGATGAAATAACCTGCTGTCAGGTAAACCAGGATGAGGCCAATGATCACCGCCCAAACCGGGTTACTGGTTCCGAAGATGTTTCCAAGCAGGCGGGATGCGCCAAACTCCGCTGCCATGGAGGTCATACCCGAGGCGAAAACCGTAAAGTAGATGTATTTGCGCATTCGTGAATTATAACCGTGAAGAAGAGAGGTGACTGCTTGTCAAATCATGGCAGGGCGTGTATAATTCCGCCCGCTCCCGGCACAGGCCGGTTGTCATCCAGCGAGGCTGGAAAATTCATTCAAGGGCGAAGGTAATCTCTTTTTGCGTCAACAGGTTTGGCTGTTTTCGATTGACCAATTATGTTGTACAAGAATAGAGGTGAGAGGCGCTCAAGGAAGGTAAAGATGGAGAAAGTCGTTTTAAATGCAACACACCGAACCGCAACCGGCCGGCAAGTACGCGCCCTGCGCCGCAGCGGACTACTGCCAGCCGTAATTTACGGGCACAATGTGGAACCCATCAGTATTTCCCTGGAAGGTCGCGATGCCGGGCGGGTATTGGGAAGGTTGTCGTCCTCCAGCTTGATCACGATCGCCCTGGACGGCAAGGAATATCCGACACTGGTACGTGAGAAACAACAAAACTATATCAAGCGCAATCTCATCCATGTGGACTTCATGGTCGTGTCGCTGACCGAAAAAATTCGTGCCAAAGTGGGCATCATCCTGACCGGAAACTCACCGGCAGTCAAGGACTTCAACGCAATGTTGATCAACGGGTTGAGTGAACTTGAGGTCGAGGCTTATCCCCAGGATCTACCGGAGAGCGTAACTGTGGACATTACCGCCCTGGTCAAAATTGGCGATGGCATTCATGTGCGGGATATCGTCCTTTCAGACAAAGTCCAAGTGCTGGATACACCCGATGAGATGATCGTTCTGGCAACTGCTCCAGCCAAGGAAGAGGTGGAGGAGGTAGTCGTTCCTGAGGAGGTCGTTCTTGAAGAAGGCGCTGAACCCGAGGTGATCGAAAAAGGCAAGGAGAAAGAAGGAGAGGGCGACGAGGAAGAAAAGAAGTAATTTCCTCGATGTTGGAAAAACCGTCAGGGACGCTAATCATTGCGTCCCTGCTTTTATTAATCCCATGGTTCAATGTATCCTGAGGGATTTTCTCTGCTCGAAAATATACGAGGCAACGGAATAAAACTGGGCATGACAAACGATTTTTTCTTTACATTAATTTCACTTCGGTAAACTTTATCCCTGTTATGATAAATTCTCCATATAAGAAACGTCAAAATCTACTTGACTCTCCTGTAAGAGTAGGGTGTATCATAATGGGTGGAGGGCAGCATGGAAAAACTTGACTTGAAAAAAAGCCTGAAAAACCTTTACGAGCCGTCCGCCAAGTCGTTTTCAGTGGTGGATGTGCCGTCCATGAACTTCATCATGATTGACGGACAGGGCAATCCAAACACTTCGGTGGAATACGCCGAATCGGTCCAGGCCCTGTATACTGCAGCCTACACACTTAAGTTCAAGATTAAAAAAGAATTGGCGGTGGATTACCCGGTCATGGCGTCTGAAGGGTTGTGGTGGATGGATGATATGCGCGAATTCAGCGAGGCACACAAAGACGATTGGAAATGGACGATGATGATCATGCAGCCGGATATTGTGACCCCCCAGTTGTTCTCGCAAGCTGTGGCTGAAGCAAAAAAGAAAAAGGAGGTGCCGGCCTTATCCTGCCTGCGATTCGAAACCTTCCACGAAGGGTTGGCTGCGCAGATCCTTTATTTCGGTGCCTATGCTGATGAAGGACCGACCATATCACGCCTGCACAAATTTATCGAAGAAAGCGGATACGTCAGATTCGGTAAACATCATGAGATCTACCTGGGCGACCCACGCCGATCTGCCCCCGAAAAACTACGCACTACCATCCGTCAACCGATGCGGAAGCCGTGACTAATTGGACCCGGGAATTCGGTTTCCCTCCTAATTAAGTAATCCCAATACTGACAGTAAATTGTGGGTCATCCGGGCAGTGGCTCCCCACAAAATCTCCCCATCGTATGCGTGATAGTAAATCACCTGGAATGCACGCGGTGCACCTGCAGGTGTGACTGATCGCACTTCCCAGTTTTCCGAATCAGCCAACCACATTAGCGGGATGGTAAAGACGCGTTCCACCTCTGCCGGTTCCGGGCGGATTTCGTATGGCCATGGCAATACCCCGACCACCGGAGTGACACGATAGCGGGTGATGGTGAGCACTTCGTTCAGCTTCCCCAGCAGGCGGACATCTGCTGATTTCAAACCGATCTCTTCCCCAGCCTCGCGCAAAGCGGTTTGCTCCGGAGAGGACTCACCCACATCACAGCCGCCGCCTGGGAAGGAGACCTGCCCTTTGTGATGCTCCACCGCCTCGGTACGGCGGGTGAAAACAAGGTGCCACTCATCATTTAGGACAATGAGGGGGATCAATACGGCAGCACAAACCAACTTAACCCCTGCATACAACTCTGCATATCCGTCGGTGGATGCGATAACGCCTGGATGATATGAGAGTCTGAGGTATTCCGCAATTTCGGCTTCTGTGAGGTGTGCAGACATATTTAATATAGGCCTAGTAACCAAGCACTTGGTGCTTTATTTTTTTGCATTGTGCCCGTAATTATTAAGGTTAGTGAAAATGTCGACCTTTAGGATTCCTTTCCCGGCTCACCTTTGAAGTCGGTGGCAATGGATTGTTCCTCCGATATACCCCTATCTTGTTCCTCCAACAAATCCCTGGCATGTTCATCTTCGCTGGCTTCGATGCGTCTCCCAAAGGTCAGGAAGCCAGTGTGGGCAACCATGCGGTCGGTGGGACGCAGTCGGGTTGGTTCCGGCTTGTAATAGCGCAACAGGAGTTCACATACCTCCACAAACGCGAAATGTTCACGCCGCATAACATAAAGGAGTCTCTCCACCTGGTTGAATGTTGGAACCAGGTTACAGAAAAAACCACCCGGTTTGAGCGCATTTCGAACCTGCTGAACGTAATCCCACGGGTTGGGCACATCCAGGAAGCAGGCATCCACATTTATCTCGGAAATACCATCTGCGATATCGCCAAGTTTGAATTCCACCCAGGTATCCAGCCCAAGTCGTCCAAGGTTTTTTCTGGCTAGATTTTGGAATTCAGGTCGCTTTTCATAAGTGACCACCCGCCCTTGCGAACCCACTGCATAAGCCAGTGCCACGGTCATCGATCCGGACCCGGTTCCCGCTTCCAGCACGGTTTGACCGGGACCAATGGACATGCTGGCCAGTATAAAACCAATATCTTTGGGATACATGATCTGGGTGCTGCGCTTCAGGTCCACCAGCAGGTCGGCCAGTGATGGTTGCAGTATGAAAAATGGCGACCCCTGGTGACTGAATACCTGCGAGCCCCATGGCTTCCCGATCAAATCATCATGGGTCAGGATGCCACGGTGAGTGTGGAATGTCCCGCCGGGGAGGAGCGGGAAAATAAAATGCTTATGTCGCAACCCGACCAGCAGGGCAAGGTCACCAGCCGCGGCGTGGGTGGTATTCAAATTCCAGGGCATTTTCAAAAAATCAGGAATTAAGAGACCGGAAGCATCCAGACCAATAACCCGGTCACCAGGTTCCCTTTCTCCTTTATGGTTTAAGAACTTTCACAAAGAAATCGGAGATGGCGTTGTAGCAGGTCACCCGGTTGGCGTGTTTGAGGACATCGTGACCTTCATCTTCGAAAAGGAGCATATCGATATCCTTGCCTTTCTTTTTCAGGTCCGCCACCAGTTCCTCGGATTCTTTGGCCACCACACGCGGGTCATTTCGTCCCTGGATAACCAGCATCGGGCAGGATAAATTGTCCAGGTAGGTTTTTGGTGAACGTTCCTTCATGAAAGAGCGCCCTGAGGCGGTCGCCGGGTCCCCTAGGACAACTTTGAAAAATGGTTTCCACGTCTCTGGGAGACGGTCGAAAAAGGTGAGAAGATCGTAGGGTCCGAACATATCGCAAGCTGCAGACCAAAGGTCGGGGTGACGACCAGCAAGGGTGAGGGTCATGTATCCGCCATAGGAACGACCAACAACGGCAGTCCGCTTCACATCCAGGCGTTTGTCTTTTGGCAGGACCTTTGTCATCGCATGCACATGGTCGAGGCGGTCCTGCCCGCCCCAGTCATTATCCACTTGCTTCATATACTTTAACCCATAGCCGCTGGACCCGCGTACATTCGGGACGAAAACTGCAAAGCCGCGCTGGGTCAGGAACTGGATAAGCGGCATTGAAAACCAGGCGAAGTCGGGGCGCTCCTGGCTCTGTGGTCCTCCATGGACATAATAGACCAGCGGGCGTGGACCTTTGAAACCCAGACTAATGGCTGGCAGGTAGAGGCGGGCCGAAATACGCATGCCGTCGTGGGAAGTAAATGAAGCGTCTTCCCCTTTCGAGAGTTGGTTTTCCGGGATACCCAGGATGCGTTCCTCGGTGTGCATCACGATGGTTTCGCGATCTTTGCCTTCCACGGTATAAATCTGGGTCGGGCTGACCGCGGTGGAAAACGACAGGATGAAACGATCGGCCTTCCTGTCATGATAAATGGAATCCATTTTGCCATCCGAGAGATCGCCCTCCCCTACCAGCGTGGATTTCAGCGACATCGTGCGCTGCGCCTCGCTGTAAATGCCCTCATACTCCCACGTACATCCATCAATGTTGAAGGCAACCAGGTAATGTGTGCCCTTGAGATGCGCGAGCCCACTCAACTCACCCACACCGGTGTGCCTTACTCCCTTTAGTTGGACTGGCTGGACCTCTCCGGGTTTGGATAGGTCAATCACCCCCAGGCTGTACTTGTCATCGAACAGGGCGGTTGTAACCAATACACCGCTCTCGTCCGGGACCCAAACAGCCGCTCCAATGCCATTGGGGGGTACCGATTCACCTTTCTTGCGCTTTTCTATCGGTTTACCAAACAAAAGGCTTTTCTTCCCATCCTCCAGCATCCATAAAACGATGTCGCCGGCAGAGTATCCATCTCCCAGCAAAATCCGGCTATGATCCACATTTGGGCTAAATGGATTGGCGCCCCACTCCGATTCATCCAGCTTGGTGAGTATATTTTTTCGCAGGTCACCTCGGTAGGCTTCCTGGATGCCCTTGTCCCGGCGCTCGGCATTTAAATAAACGATATTCTTCTCGATATCACACTCAGCTAAATGAACCCGGTAATTTGCAAGGGATCCATCAAAAGCCGGTTCGGGAAATCCACCATTGATCGGAATAAGCATTGGCTGGTAGTTTTCATCCCCATCGTGATCAAGCATGACGAGGATCTTATCAAGGAGAGGAAAAACGAAATAAGAGTATCCTCCAACGAGATCAGGGTTTTGCATGGAAATATTTGGAGGCAAGAGTGGTTCGGGCACCGATCCGCCGTAATACATTGCAAATAGGCTCAGGTGCCCGGATAGGTTGCTGACAAAATAAATCCTGTCACCTGCCAACTGGGGAGAAAGATGCAAACGGGCAGATAAAAACGATTCAATCCTGGCAGACATAATATTATCCTTTCAACAGGAATAATTAATATTATCACGAAAGTCTTGACGAATTTCGACCCGCCAGATAAAATGTAACTTGTAGGTGGTAAGTGTTCGTGCTGGAATCGCAGGGAGCCGGCCCAAGAGCAATCCACAAGGGTCGGTGTTTTTTAAATAAAACATCGCTGGAACACCTCGACCGCACTGAATACCGAGCACCATAATCCTATTCTTTTTTTTTCGTAAGGAGAAGCAATAAAATGGCAGATCGTGTGACCGGTACGGTCAAATGGTTCAATGCGTCGAAGGGCTACGGCTTCCTGGCACGTGAAGGCGGCCCGGATGTTTTCGTCCACTACAGCGCCATAGAGTCTGACGGGTTTCGCACCCTTCAGGAAGGCCAGGCGGTCGAGTTCGAAGTCGAACAAGGGCCAAAGGGGCTTCAGGCAGCTCACGTAAAACCCATGTAATCTTTCAATTGAACCAAAAAAATCCCTCCCCAGTATGAAGTGAACCCCTAAACTCGGACACAAAAAGAAAGCACCTCATGCGATAATACAACACAGGAGGTGCTTTTGTTATGACTGGCAAGAAAGGGAGTAACCACTACCCGAGCGAGATCAAGGAAGAAGCCGTCCGGATTTTTCTTGAAGGGAAGCTAACGCAACAAGTCATTGCGAAACGATTAGGGATCCGAGATCCTGAAAGCATCAAGAGATGGGTGCACGCT
>Ga0326726_10000544_pt1 | contig 34918 bp, 34 predicted proteins | sample MHFenrmetagenome_2_FD_207603 | JGI IMG/M metagenome (GOLD analysis project Ga0326726, IMG submission 207603) | Lab enriched peat soil microbial communities from Michigan Hollow, Ithaca, NY, United States - MHF15MN | ecosystem: Environmental > Terrestrial > Soil > Wetlands > Peat | place: USA...
TACACACCTCGACGCGAAGATCCCAAGTTATCCCCAAGGTCGCCGATCCGGCGCTCGGATACTCTGCGGAGCGAGGGGGTTGGCGGCGCGCCACGATCGACACCTTCGTTTGCGGCGTGGGAGAATCGACGCTGCGCAGCAGGGGAGGAGGAGCTTCGAGTAGCGGGGAAGGAGGAGGCGTGGACGCGACGAGCGGCGGAATATCGTTCGGTCCCTTCCACCTCGACTTGCTGCGCGGAGAGCTCCTGCGTGGGGAGGAGCTGATCTCACTCGCGCCGAAGCCGCTGACGCTCCTGGTGTATCTCGCGGCGAATCGCGACCGGGCCGTGCCCAAGCACGAGCTGCGCAGACACGTCTGGCCCGACGTGTTTGTCAGCGAAGCTGCGCTGGCCAGTGCACTCAAGGACCTCCGGCGCGCGCTCGGCGACGACGGCGCGCGCCAGAGCGTGATCCGGACCCTGCGCCGGCGGGGCTATCGGTTCGTCGCGAAGCTCGATGATCCGTCGGCCGGCCGCCCGCGCCGCGCCAAGCGCCGCGACGTTGCCGCTCGACCCAAGCCAGCGCCGTTCGTCGCGCGTGGACGCGAGCTTCGCTCACTCACGAGTTGCGCGGCGCAAGCGGCTCGCGGGCGGCCGCGCGTCGTGCTGATCTCTGGCGACGCGGGCGCGGGAAAGACTCGCTTGCTCGAGCAGCTCACTGCGCACCCGGTCTGCGCCGAGTTCGCCGTGGCGGTCGGACGCTGTCAGACGGGGGCGTCGCTTCCCTATCTCCCGTTCGCCGAGGCAATCAGCGCGCGGCTGATCGACGGCGACGAGAGCGCCGAGCACCTGCTCGGCGACGATGCGCCGATCTTGCGCCCGCTTCTCCAGCTGGATACGCCGGGTCCTCGGCCCGCGGAATCACTCGCGCAGGCCAACGCACTTCGCGATCGAGCCGACTTGTTCGCAGCGGTCTGGAGTCTGGTCGCGAGGCTGTCGCAGCGCCGCGCGACGCTGCTCGCGATCGAGGATCTCCACCACGCGGACTCGGCATCTCTCGACCTCTTCGCGCACCTCGTCTCGGCGATCGCCGAGGCGCGTGCGAGTGACTCGCTCCCGCTCTTGGTGGTCGCGACGCTGCGCACGCCCGAGCGCGGGGAGCGACTCGATCAGCTCTTGCGGCGCCTGGGGCCGTCGCCCGTCTGCGCCGAGATCCGGCTCGCGGGACTCGGAGTCGGCGCCACTCGCCGACTCATCGACGGCCTCGGCGTCCCGCGTCCGTCACACGCGACCTTGCTCGGAATCCAGGAAGCCACCGACGGCAACCCACTCTTCATCCGCGAGGTCGTTCGCGCGACCGACTCCGGGCAAGCGCTCGTGACTCGCGAGTCCGCCGACTCGAGCGGCTATCGCGCCGACCTGCCGGTGCCTCGCCCCGACGGCCTGCGTGCCGCGATCGCCGCGCGCGTCGCGCGCCTCGCTCCGGCGTCGCGCGACGCGCTCACCGCGGCGGCCTTCATCGGCGAGCGTTTCGGACTGTTGGCGCTCGGCGCAGTGACTCGCGCGACCGAGGAGGCGACGCGCGCCCACCTGCGGGAAGCAGAGCGCGCGGAGATCGTGATCGGCGAGCACCGCAGCTTCCGTTTCGATCACCCGCTGATCCGCGAAGTCATTCTCGAAGCGACGCCCGAGCCCACGCGGCGCGAGCTGCACCGAGACGTCGCCGCAGTGCTCGAGGATCTCTACGCCAGCTCGCCCGGTGAGCACGCGATGGAGATCGCGCGTCACCTGGTTCAGGCCGGCGAGCTCGTGGCGCCCGCGCGCCTGCTCGACTACGCGCGCCGCGCGGGCGACCAGGCGTCGTCGGTCTGCGCGTGGCACGAGGCCGCGTACTTTCACGCGGCCGCGGTCGGCGCCGCCGAGCATCTCCGCGCCGGCGAGCGCGCGACGCTGCACTTCCGCGCCGGGCTCGCGGCGAATCACGACTACGACGCGGAGCCGTGCTTCCGCCACTACGCGCGCGCTGCGGACCTGTTCGCCGAGTCGCGCGACGACGTCGGGCTCGCCTGGTCTCTCATGTATCTGGCGCGCGCGCGCTTCACGTTTCCTTCAGTGTCTCGCGGTGCGAAGGTCGACGTGCGCGGGCTCGAAGAGCTCGTCGCGCGCTTCGGCGAGACACATCCGGCACTGCGCGCACTCCTGATCGGAACGATCGCGGAAGCGCACTGGGTCGCGGGCGACGTCGACGCCGCGTTGGCGACGGCGGAGCGCGCGCTCGCGATCGGACAGCTGTACGACGACGACGTCGTGTGTCACCACGCGTATCTCGGTCTCGGTCTCGCGCAGCTCTCGCAGCTGCACGTGAGTGAGGCGCTCGAGAGCTGGCTCGAGTCGGCCGAGCGCGCCCGGCGTACGCGCGATCCGTGGCTCCTGGCTACTCCGGGGCCCCGCATCGCCCTCGCGCTGCTGCATCTGGGCCGGCTCGAGGAGGCGCGCGAACGCGGGCGATCCGCCGTCGATCTCGCCCGCCGCGCGCACAACGTCGGCGAGCTCGGCTTCGCCTGCGCGCATCTCGCGTCGATCGAAGGAGTCTCCGGGGCGTTCTCCGAGTCGGAGCACTACGCGCGCGCGAGTCTCCAGTCACTCGATCGCTCCGGACGTCCGTGGGCGGCCGTGTTTGCGCTGAGCGCGCGAGCCTGCGGCGCCGCGCATCGCGGCGCGTGGCACGAGGCGAACGACGCGCTCGACGACCTCGTCGCCCCGGCCCGCGTCCCGGAAAAGCCCGGAGCCGCCGTCCTGTTTCTCGCTGCCGCGTATCGCGAGCTCATCGCCGCGCGGCGCTCGCTCGCCGAGGTCGACGCGCGCCGCCTCGCCGGCATGGTGGGAGCGCTGCGCAGCGGGCGCCTCGACCCCTACGTTCTCGGCGGCGTGTGTGCGCTCGCCGAAGTGAGTGACGCCCTCGGCGATGCGGCGCTCGCGGCGACGCCCGAAGCGATGCTACGCCAGGCGTTTGGCCAAGGAATCGTGTTCACGGCGGGCTGGGTGTTTCTCATGCCGCGCATCCTCGCTCGCTGCGCCGCGCTCCGGGCGCACTGGGACGAGGCCGACGACCTCTTCGAGCAAGCGATCCAGAGCGCGCGAGCCGCGGGAGCGCGGGTCGAGCTCGCGCTCTCACTCGTCGATCGCGCGCGCCTGAGACTGCAGCAACGCGGGGTTCGCCGCGACGCGAAGCGCGCCGCACGCGACCTCGACGAGGCGATCCCGGTGCTGGAAGAGCTCGCGATGCGCCCGGCGCTGCGCGAAGTGCTGAGTCTGCGCCAGTCACTCGGCGCTCGCGAGTGAGTGCGGCGTTGGCGAGCCACAAGAGAAGAACGGCCGCGAAGACGCAAACCGTCCAGTACTCGCTGCGCATACCGCGAGAGGCCTACGAGGACGCACTCGACGTCGCTCTCGTCTTCGATCTGAGCCTGAATCAGTTCCTTCTCGGCGCGATCCGCGCTTATGTGGACTCTCAGCTGAGTCAGGACGTGATCCGAAACGCGGTCGCGAGGACGCGCGAGGCGCGCAGCGCGGGGCTCGTCGACCGCGCCGCCGAAGACGAGAAGGACTGATCCGTGGCTTCGTCGGCGGCGTGAGGTCGACGCCGATCCGCCTCCGCATGCGGCCGTCGCGCTGACCGCCTAGCGAGTCACTTCTTTCCCGCCGGGAAGCCCTTGAGTCCCGGGTCGAGCTGCACGCCCAGCGTGTTCAGGGCCATCGACACCAGGTTGTAGTTGCCGACGGTGAAGACGACGTCCATGAGCTGCTGCGGGTTCAAGTGCTTGGCGAGCGTTCCCCAGGTCGCGTCCGAGACGAACGCGTCGTTCCAGAGCTCGTCGGTCGCGCGCAGGAGCGCGCGGTCGAGCTCGGACCAGCCCGGCGCGTCGGGGCCCACGCCGATGGCGCGAATCTCGTCGTCGCCGAGCCCCTCGCGCTTGCCGATCACCACGTGCTGCGCCCACTCGTACTCCGCGCTGCACAGCCAGCCGATGCGCAGGATCAGGATCTCGCGCTCGCGCGGCGGCAGCGAGTTCTTCGCGAGGATGTGATTCGCAAACACCATCCAGCGCTTCGCCAGCTTCGGGTAGTTCGCCAGCGTGCGGAAGATGTTGAGCGCGGGAAATGCGCCTCCGGCTTCGACCGGCGCGAGCGCATCCTTCGCCTCGCCGCTCCACTCTTCGGGGGGAATCGCTCTAAGTCGGGGGATCGGCAGACGCATTCGAATCTCCTCTCGTCGAACGCCGACGATACACCCGCGTAGAATCGCGTGCATGACACGCCGCCCGAACTTTCTGTTCATCGTCACAGACCAGCACCGTGCGGATCACACCGGCTTCGGCGGAAACGGGGTGCTGCGCACGCCGAACCTCGATCGGCTCGCGGCGCGCGCGCTGCGCTTCGAGCGCGCGCTGGTCGCGAACCCGATCTGCATGCCCAACCGCGCGAGCATCGCGACGGGGCGGCTCCCGTCGGTGCACGGCACGCGCACGAACGGCATCTCGCTGGACTGGGGCGCCTACACATTCATGCGTAGCCTGCGCGAGCGCGGCTGGCGCACCGCGCACGTCGGCAAGTGTCACCTGCAGAACATGGGGATCCTGCGCTCGGCCCGCGATCTGCTGCTGCGCAACACGGCGCCAGGAGACGCCTTCACCACGCCCTGGCCCACGGGCTGGGACGAGTGGGAAGACCAGGACCGCCACAAGCGCGAGCGCGTGGAGATGCCCAGTGACTACTACGGTTTCGACGAGGTCGATCTCGTCGTCGAGCACTCCGACTTCTGCAGCGGTCACTACTATCAGTGGCTGCTCGAGCAGGGCGTCGACCCGACCCGGCTCCAGGGCCAGTCGAACGCGCTCCCGTTCGAGGCGAAGTCGCGACAGGTCTGGAAGACCCGCGTGCCCGCAGAGCTGTACTCGACGAGCTACATCACGCAGCGCACCGTCGAGTATCTCGAGAAGCGCGCGCGTGCGCCCGAGTCACCGTGGCTGGCGTTCTGCTCCTACCCCGACCCCCACCATCCCTTCACGCCGCCCGGGAAGTACTTCGAGATGTACGACCCGGAGAAGATCCCGCTGCCGGAGACGTTCAGTGACTCGCACGCGGGCTCCGTGCCGCACCTGCGCCGCATGATCGCGAGCCGCGGCGCGCAGCGCGGGATGATCACGCCGTTCGCGCCGACCGCCGAGCAGTTCCGGCAGATGGCCGCCGCCGAATACGGCATGCTCGCGATGATCGACGACGGCGTCGGCGCGGTGCTCGACGCGCTCGAGCGCTCGGGCCAGAGTGACCGCACGTTCGTGATCTTCACCAGCGATCACGGCGACGTGTTCGGCGACCACGGCCTCATGTTGAAGGGCGCGATGCACTACGAGGGGTGCATCCGCGTGCCGCTCGCGATTGCGGGGCCCGGCATCGAGCCCGGAGTGTCTCGCTCACTCGCGAGCTCGCTCGACCTGGCGCAGACGGTACTGGAGCTCGCCGGCGTGCAGGCGCATCACGGCATGCAGGGCGTGAGTCTCGTGCCGCTGCTCGCCAACCCCGGCGCGGTGGTCCGCGATCACGTGCTCGTCGAGGAGGAGCAGATGGCGGACATGCTCGGCGTCGGCCGGCCGCTGCGCATGCGCACGCTCGTCACCGAGGACTCACGACTCACTCTCTACGACGGCAGCGACGAGGGCGAGCTCTTCGACCTCGAGCGCGACCCCCGCGAGCTCGAGAACCTTTGGTCCCGCCTCGACGCCCGAGCCCGCCGCACGGAGATGATGGAGCGATTGGCGCGTCTCTTGATGGAGTACTCCGACCCGAGCCCGAAGCAGCGCTTCGTCGCGTGACAGCTGAGTCAGTTGGGTGGGTCGGCGCGCGTGCAGCGGTCGCACGGCCTCTCCTCGGCGCTCGCGGGTACGCTCGAAGCCTCGTCGAGGTCCGCGCGCCCGCCGCGCACGCGAAGGCGGCACGGGTAAGACGAACGAGTTCTGGGTCCGGTCTTCTCGAGCTCGGTGATTGCGCTCGAGAGGCGAGGCGAGGGCGTCCCGAGCCGAGCCGGCAGTGGCAGCTGAGGTCAGTTGGGTGGGTCGGCGCGCGCGCTGCGGTCGCGCGGCCTCTCCTCGGCGCTCGCGGGTACGCTCGAAGCCTCGTCGAGGTCCGCGCGCCCGCCGCGCACGCGAAGGCGGCACGGGTAAGACGAACGAGTTCTGGGTCCGGTCTTCTCGAGCTCAGTGATTGCGCTCGAGAGGCGAGGCGAGGGCCGTCCCGAGGCGAGCCCGCAAGCGGCGGAAGCCGCGCGCAGCGAGCCGCAGGCGAGCGAAGTCAGTCGGGGTCGGGCGCGCCTCGGGCGCCGACGGTGCGTTCAGCTCGAGGTTCTGGGTCCGGTCTTCTCGAGCTCAGTGACTGAAACCGCGAGTTCGAGCGAGGGCCGTCCCGAGCGAGGACGCAAACGACGCAGTCGCGCGCAGCGAGCCGCAGGCGAGCGAAGTCAATCAGTACCGCGCGTCGAAGTCGATCTCGACGGGCTCGTCGCCTTCGAGCCGCGCCTGACACGCGAGCACCCAGCCCTTCGCGAGATCCTTCGCGGTGAGTGCGTCGTGGACGCGCATCTGGACCTTGCCGCGACGGAGCTGCGCCATGCACGAGCCGCAGTAACCCTCCTCGCACGAGAACGAGGGCTCGAGGCCCGCGCGTCGCGCCGCCGCCAGCAGACTCTCGCCGGGCTTCACCGGAACTTCGTGGCGCTGCTTGTCGAGCGTGCACGTGAACTGACTCGCAGCCGAAAGTGGAGCCGCGCGCGCCGCTGTCTCCGCACTCAGTCGATCCGGATCGGTCGGCGAGACGAAGCGCTCGATGAACACGTGCCCGCGGCCGATGCGGCGCTCCTCGAGCGACGCCTCGACGATGTCCATGAACGGCCCCGGCCCGCAGATGTAGAAGTCCGCGTGCTCGAGACCCACGAACGCGTCCTTCACGTTCGCGGCGTGCATGAAGCCGTGCTCCACGTCCAGGTTGTGCTGAATCGCGAGTCGCTCCGGAAAGCGCGCGCGCCAGGCGTCGAGCTCGTCGCGGAAGATGATCGAGTCGCGGTCGCGGTTCGCGTACACGAGCTTCACCGGGCGGCGTGTGGTGAGGAGCGCCGACTTGATCAGCGACAGGATCGGAGTGATTCCGCTCCCGCCGCCGAACATCACCAGCGGACGCTCCGCGTCCTCGCGGCGCAGCACGAACAACCCCTCGGGCGGCTTCACGTCGAGCTTCGAGCCGGGCCGCACCTGGTCGTTGAACCAATTCGAGACGCGCCCGCGCTCGATGCGCTTCACGGTCACTTTCGGCAGCGGATCGCACTCCGGCGCGCTCGAGAGCGAGTAACAGCGGTGCAGGCGCATCTGCTGGAAGGGAATCTCGAACGTGAGGAACTGCCCGGGCACGTAGCGGAAGAGCGGCTCGAGCTGCGCCGGCACCTCGAACGTGAACGAGCGCGCGTCCGCCGTCTCGTCCACGACGTCGGCGACGCGCAGCGCGTGGAAGCTGTGCTTGGGGTCGGTCATCGGCATCGGCACGCGAGGCTAACGCATGCCGCGCAGCTTGCGGAAGACCCCGGCCTCGGCCGCGGTCAGCGCAGCAGCTCCGCGAGCGCCGTGAGTGAGTCGACCGAGACGTCCGCGTGCTCCGCGAAGGGGAACTCGCGCTCGGGATCGACGTACACCGTCAACGCGCCGGCCGCGCGGCCGGCGAGCAGGTCGTAGCGGTAGTCGCCGACCATCACCGCTTGGTGGGGCTGCGCGCTCCAGTGCGCGAGCAGGCGCTGGATGCCCTCCGGGTCCGGCTTCGGCGCGGCGGCCTCGCGACCGAGCACGCATGCGGGCGGGAAGAACCGCTCGAGCCCGCAGGCGCGCAGCGTCTCGAGCGCATTCGCGTGACTGTTGCGAGTCACGATCCCGAGCGCGGCCCCACGGTCCGCGAGTGACTCGAGCAGGAGCTCCGCGCCCGTGGCGGCGCGCGCCTCGCGCGCCAGCTCCAGCTCGAGCGCGTCGAGCCGCGCATACAGCGCCCGCGCGCGCGCCTCCGGCAGGAGCGCGAGCTGCTCGAGGATCGGCTTCGCGGGCTCGAGCCCGAGCTCCGCGCGGATCGCGTCGAAGTCGTGCACCGCGACGGTGAGCGTCCCGTCCATGTCGAAGATCCAATAGCCGCGCCGCTCGAGGTCCACGCGGCTAGACTGCCGCAAGCGCCGCCAGCTCGTCGAACGCGCGCTCCAGGTCGGCGCGCAGGTCGGCGAGATCCGGCATCGACTCCGCGTCGGCATTCAGGCCGAAGAAGAGCCGGCCGTCGTAGCTGAAGAGCGCGACGATCACCGCCTGATTCTGGAACAGCGGTCCGATCGGGTACGCCTCGATCAGCGGCGCGCCGACGAGATACAAGCGCAGCTGCGGGCCCGGGACGTTGGTCACGATCAGGTTCTGCGGCCGGCCGAGATTCTGGAACGCGGTGCCGAGTGACAGGAGCGTGGTGCCCGTCCACTCGGTGACCGCGGAGAGCAGGTCGGCGCCGAGCGCCTGGTTCGACTCCTTGAGCCGGCGCGTCGCGACGCGGATCGCGTCGAGGCGCCGCAGTGGATCAGCCTCGCCGACGGGCGCGCGCACGATCCACGCCGAGACGCGATTGCCGAGCACGCCCTTCTCGGAGGTGGTGCGCACCGACACCGGCGCCGAGATGCGGAAGTCGAGCGAGCCCACGTCGACCAGGCGCCGCTGCAGGAAGCGGCGCATCGCGCCCGAGACCGCCGCGAGCACGACATCGTTCAGTGTACCCCCGAGCTTGTCCTTGATCGCCTTCACGAGTGACAGGTCGAGGGCGAGTGTCTCGAAGCGGCGGTGCGGTCCGATCTCGCGGTTCAGCGGCGTGTGCGACGCCGGCAGGAGACTGCGCGCCGCGAGCTGACCCGCCGCGCGCAGCGCTTGGCCCAGCTCGGTGCGCCGCTCGGGCGCGAACAGCTCGCGCAGGCTCTGCGCGGCGTCGAGCGCTCCCCGCGCGAAGCTCGCGAGCTCGTCGCGTGCCAGCTCCGCCGCGCTCGGCTCGGGGCGCGGCACGAACGGCGGACCCGACTCCAGCGCCTCGTCGGGCCGCGCGCTCATCAAGAGCGTGAGGAGCTCCGTGCTCGAGACGCCGTCGACCATGCAGTGGTGGACCTTCGAGATCAGCGCGAAGCGACGGCCCTCTTCGAGTCCTTCGACGACCCACAGCTCCCAGAGCGGATGCCCGCGGTCGAGCGGCTGTGCGCAGACACGGCCGATCAGCCGCTTCAGCTGGTCGGCGTCGCCCGGCCGCGGCAGCGCGGTATGGCGCACGTGAAACTCGACCTTGAAGTGACGGTCGTCGATCCAGAGCGGGCGCCGACGCAAAGGTGTGTAGGCCACGCGCTGCCGGTAGCGCGGGATCCGGTGCAGGCGCGCGCCGATGAACTCGCGCACGCGCGCGATGTCGATGCCGCCCTCCGGCGTCGCGAGCGGCCCCGCATCCGCGACGAACGCGGCGCCGATGTGCATCGGCGTCGTCGGTCCCTCCGCGGCCAGGAACGCAGCGTCCTGCGGCGAGAGGAGCTCGTAGCGGTAGCTCGCCACTCGGACAGCATACCGCGATGCAGCCGCCCGGCGCGCGAGCTCAGGGCAGCGCGGCGGCGCAGACCTGCGCGGCGCTCGACGTGGTGAGTGGCGCGAGCGCCGGCACGTGCAGTCCGCGGCGCAGCACGGAGACCTGCAGGACGTTGCACTGGGTGCCGCCGGCGTAGACCCTGCACAGCGTCGCCGCGGTGCCGGCGAACGGCACGCCGCTCGCGAGTGACTGGCGATACGCCAGCACGTCCGCCGCATCGACGCGCCCGCTGCCCGTGATGTTCCCGCACTGACACGCGTCGCCGATGCCGTCGGGCGGGCTGGTGGGGCCGAAGCCGCCGGCGTCCTGTTGGGCCGGATTCGCGCGGTAGCGGCAGTTGTCCGCGGCATTGGCGATCCCGTCGAGGTCCGAATCCAGGGACGTGCCCGAAGTGCGGAGGTCCGTCCCGAGCGCCAAGCCGAACTGCCGCCGTGAGTCTCGACTCAGAAGGGCAGCGCGGCGACCGCCCGACCGACGCCGTCTTCGACGGCCAGCTCGGCGGCGACTCTCTCGGCGCCCGCGCGGTAGCTCGGATTCTGGACGAGATCGCGCAGCGCGGCGCCGAAGCACGCGGCGTCGAGCTTGCGGCGCGAGAACAGGCGCGGACCGGCGCCGAGTGCCGCGACGCGGCCGCCCCAGAACCACTGGTCCGCGATGAACGGCACGACCAGAGACGGCACGCCGGCGCGCAGCGCTGCGGAAGTCGTGCCCGCGCCGCCGTGGTGCACGACCGCGGCCATGCGCGGGAACAGCCAGTCGTGCGGCGCCGCTTCGAGCGCGAACACCGTCTTCGGAAGCTCGACGCCGGCGAGCGCACCCCAGCCCGAGAGCAGTACGCCGCGTTGGCCGGCGAGCTCGAGCGCGCCCAGAACCTCGCGAGTCAGTGCGGTCGGATCGGGCGAGGGCATGCTGCCGAAGCCTACACAGATCGGTGGCGGTCCGGCGTCGAGAAACGCCTCGAGCTCCGCGGGCGGCCGCCAGCTAGGGTCGCGGTCGAGGAACCAATAGCCCGCGAGCTCGACCTCGGGGCCCCAATCGGCGGGCCGAGGCACCACCGAGCGACTGAATCCGTACAGCGTCGGCCAGCGCTCGCGCTCGAGCGCCGCGAACGGATTCCGTCCGGGCGGCAAGCCGAGCACTTGCTGGCGCGCCCGGTCGTAGGCTCGACCGACGAGGTTGAACAAGAGCTGCCAACCGATCTTGTAAGTGAGTCGACACACCGAGCCGCGGAACGGCAGCCAGCGCGGCGGGTCGGGCAGGATCCAGCTCCCGAACTCGCGGGTCGCGTGACCCGGCTGCAGGAACGCGCACGCGAAGGGCGTGCCGCGCCGCTCGTGAAGCGCGGGCGCGAGCGGCAGGGCAGTGGGCGCGACGAGGATCGCGTCCGCGTCCGCGGTGTTCTGCCACGCTTCGGTGTAGCCCTTCTCGAGCAACGGCTCGATCAAGCGAGTCATCTCCCGCACCAGTCGGACCGGGTTCGCCATTCCGCGCACGAGAGAGCGAGCCTCTTCCGACTGCAGGAGCGCGCGGGGATCGCCCGTGTCGAAGCTTCGCCACTCGACGCCGTTCGCCTCGATGAACGAGCGGAACGACGGCGCCGCGAGCAGCGCGGTCGAGTAGCCCGCGGCGTCGAGACCGCGCGCGAGCGCGACGTAGGGCTGCACGTCGCCGCGCGAGCCGAGGGTGAGGATGCAGACTCGCATCGGTCCTCGACGCATCGAGACGCGGCGCGAACGCCTTTAGCAGGCGCATCTAGCGCAGGCGCGAGACGACCCAGAACAGCGCGCTCAGCACGACGGACACGAGGATCGAGCTCGTCAGCGGTACGTAGATGCGCAAGTTGGGCCGCTCGATCCGAAAGTCGCCCGGGAGTCTGCCGAGCGACGTCGCGCCGGGCACGAGCCAGAGGCCGAGGCCGACGACGACGAGCACCAGACCGACGGCGACCAGGAGACGTGCAAGCGGCGGCATGCAGTGACTCTACGCTTCGCGCGAGTACCATGCGCGTCCATGCGGATTCGCGAGATCGCGTTCGCGTTGGCGCTCTGTCTGGTCCACCTGTCCGCGCGCGCCGAGCTTCCGCCCGACCTCGAGCCGCGCGCGCGCGCGATCGTGGACGAGGAGCGCGCGCTCGCGGGCACACCGGCGATGAGCGTCGCGATCTTCGCGGACGGCAAGGTGGTCGCGCTCTTCGCGAGCGGCGAGGCAGACGTCGAGGCGCACGTTCCCGCAACCACCGAGACACTCTTCCAGGCGGCGTCCGTGACGAAGATCCTCACGGCCGCGCTCGTGATGCGCGAGGTCGAGCGCGGCAGGCTCTCGCTAGACGCGCCCGTCAACGACTCACTCCCGCCGGAGCGGCAGGTGCGCGACGCGTCCGACGCGCCGGTGCCGGTCACTTTGCGCCAGCTGCTCTCGCACTCTTCGGGCATTCCGCCGTCGATCGCGGGGATCCAGGAAGACCCGAACGAGCCGCCGCGCGCGCTGGACGACTTTCTCGCGCACGGGCTGCGCACGTCGCGGCCGCCGGGCGAGAAGCTGATGTACGCGAACGACGCCTTTGCGCTGGCGGGCTGGCTCGCGGCGCGCGCCGAGGCGGAGAGCTTCGACGCGCTCGCACGCTCTGCGCTCTTCGAGCCGCTCGAGATGAGTCACTCGACGTTCGCGCCGCCGAAGGATGCCGGCCCCGCCCTCGCGGCGGCGTATGGCGGGACCGGGCCGTTCACGGGGAAGAGCCGCGTCCCGCACCAGACGATCTCCGCCGCCGCGCCGGCCGGCGCGCTCATCACGACGGCGTCGGATCTGGCGCGCCTCGGTCTCGCGCTGCTGCACGGGGGCGAGCTCGACGGCGCGCGCGTGCTGGCGCCGGAGTCAGTCGCGGAGATGATGCGCATGCAGGCCCGAGCGCACCCACGACTGCCCGAGGGGTTCGGCCTCGGATTCGGCGTCCGCGAAGTTCCGGGTCGGAAGGTCGTCTGGTGGGACGGCGGGCTGGCCGGCGTGGCCGCGCGCCTCGCGCTGCTGCCCGAGCACGGAGTCGGCGTCGCGATCCTCTCGAATCTCGCGAACAACGCTCCCGTCTCGACCGCGGCGACCCGCATCCTGGAGCTGCTCGTCCCGACGCAACGCGCAGTCACTCCGCCTTCGAGCGCAGCCGACGACGCCGCGCAGGTCGGCACGTACACGCTCCACGACGTCCTCGACCCGAAGCTGCGCTTCATCGAGTGGTTCGCCAACGTGCGAGTGTGGAGGGAATCGGACGGGCTCCGGCTCGCTCTGCCGCTCGCCGCGGGGCCCCTGAGACTGGAGCCGGCAGGCGACGGCAACTACACGATCGACGGCCGGAGCATGTCTCCCGGCTCGTTCGTGCGGTTCGACGGCGACCGCCTCTACCTCGGCTTCCTCCAGGCGGATCGAATCTCGAAATGGCGCAGCGCGCGCGCCGTCTTCGCGTACGCCGGGCTCGTCGTCCTGGCGCTCGTCGGCGGGGTCGTCTGGCTGGCCGTGCGCTGGCTGCGCCGGCGTCGGCGGCGGGCTCGCGCGCTGTGAGAGAATCCCGCGCATGCAAGAGCTCGCAGAGCGCATCGCCACCTACGCCGCGCATCGCATGCCGCACGCGACCGATGTCGCGGCGAGTCACGTCGACCGCATCCACGGGGGTGCGTCGCGCGAGACGTACCGCTTCCGACTCCGCCATCGCGAGGCCGGGCGTGAGGTCGAGCGCCGGCTGATCCTGCGCCGCGATCCGCCGGGCAGCCTGATCGAGACCGACCGCGCGGCGGAGTTCGCCGCGTATCGCGCCTTTCACGGCACCGCAGTCCCGGTTCCCGAGGCGCTGTGGCTCGAGAGTGACTCGCGCTGGCTCGATCACCCGTTCTTCGTGATGGAGGAGCTGGTCGGCTTCGAGGCGTCGCCGCAGGCGATCCTCGCGCCGCCGTACGCGCAGCACCACGAGCGGCTCGCGCGAGAGAAGTGGTCCATCCTCGGCGCGATCGCCGCGGCCGACCCCGAGAAGCTCGGGCTCGCCGGGGCGCTCGAAGTGATCGCGCCCGCGGACGCGTGGCGCCGCGAGCTCGATCACTGGACCCGAGTCATCGACGAGGACGAGCTCGCGCCTCAGCCGATCATCCGCGCCGCGATCCGCCGCCTGCGGCGCGCGCCGCCGCCGCCGCCGGGCCGCCTGCACGTCGTGCACGGTGACTACCGCACCGGGAACTTCCTCTACGACAGCGAGGGCGGGATCCGCGGAATCCTCGACTGGGAGATGGCGCACCTCGGCGATCCGCTCGAGGACCTGGCGTGGAGTCTCAACCGAGTTTGGTGTTGGGGTCGCGACGAGCGCGTCGGCGGACTCACCTCGAAGGAGAACGCGATCCGCATCTGGGAGCAGGCGAGCGGGCTGCGCGCCGACCCCGCGGCGCTGCGCTGGTGGGAGCTGTTCTCGAGCGTGAAGGGTCTGGCGATCTGGATCTCGGGCGGCCACGAGTATCAGGAGGGCGCGAACAAGGATCCGGTACTCGCGTTCTCGAGTATCTGGCTCACGAACTCTCAGGACCGCGCGGCGCTCGAAGCGATGGGGAAGCTGTCGTGAAGCCCGACGCCGCGAAGCTCCTCGACATCATCGCGGGCAAGCTGTTGTTCGAGATCGCGCCGAGCGTCCAGCCCAGCTACCGGCAGTCGTCGGTGGGTCTGACGGGGATGCTGCTCGGGATGGTGCGCGAAGAGTTCGAGCGCGCGGCAGCGCGCCGCGTCGAGGAGAACCGCGTGCTGCGCGCGCTCTTCTCGCGTGCCGCGAAGGACGTCGCCGACACCGAATTGCGTCACCGCCTCGAATCTGCCGGTGCGGGATCGGATGCGAGCCTGCTCGTCTCGGCGCTCGACAAGAGCAACGACGCGCTGCGCGCTCTCTTGATCGAGCTGCACGCGCACGTCGAAGCACAGGACGCGGACTGGGCGCGCGCCGTCGATGGGGAGATCTGGAGCGAGCTGGTCGCGTCGACCGAGCGCCGACGCTTCGCGCTCGCGCCGTTCTAGTCAGACAGTGGCGGGCGGCGCGAGATACGACCAAAGCGCGAGAGCGCAGCCGGTGAGCAGCACGAGCCAAGTCAGGACCGTGCCGGCGAAGCGACCTGGCGTCGTGCCCGTCGAGGTCGACAGTCCAATCGCGTGAAGCACGCGGGCAGCGAAGAGACTCGCGCCGAGGGCGTGCAGAGTCGTCGCACCCGCGCCGTTCAGCTCGAGCACGAGCAAGAGGACGAGCCCCATCGGCACATATTCCGTGAAGTTTGCGTGCACGCGGATGCGCTGCAGCATGAGCGCGCTCCCGCCATCGCCGAAGATGACCTTCTCGGTGACCCGCGTGCGCACCACGCGCATCGCGAGCCCGAGCATGAGCAGGCCGAGCAGGCCGGTCCAGAGAGCGGTGATCGGTGCGTGCATGACTCCCCCTTCTTCGCGCGCGGAGATGCGCGCGTCCCCAGCCGAGTGTGAGCCTCGCACGCGCCGTGCGCTAGAGTCCGCGCCCGCATGGCGGGCAAGCATCCGGTCGCTTCGGGACTCGCCGCGCTGCACTGGGCTCTGATCGCCGCGGTCTATGCTCGGCTCGCGGAGGTCGCCTGTCTGCGCTTTTCGCTGGCCTGGGACTTTCTCGCGTACCAACTGCCCGGCGCGCTCGCGACTTATGGACTCACGAGCTACACGCCGGAGCCGCGCCTCGTCGCGGTGATCGCGGGCTTCCCGCCGCTGCCGCGAATCGTGGAGGGCGCGCTGGTGCTCGTGACCGGGCGTTTCTCGGCGGCGAGCGCGCTGAACCTGATCGGTGTCGGCGCGCTCGTCGCCGGCCTGCTGTGGCTCCACGGTCGGCGCATCTCGCTGCGCTGGCTCGCGACCGCGCTGCTCGGCGTGCCGCTCGTCGTCCTGCACCTCGAGTCGGGCTACGTCGATCTGTTCACGGCGTCGTTCCTGGTGCTCGCCTTCGCGGGGTTGGCCGAGCTCGAGCCCGACTCACCCCGGCCGGTCGCGGGCGCTGCGCTCTTGATCGCGGCGCTCGGCGCCGCACAGCTCTCGAAGTTCCAGGCGTGGCCGGTCGCGGCCGTCGTCGGCGCGGCCGCGCTCTGGCGCTTCGCGGCGCTGGCCCGCGCCGGGCGAGTCACTCGGCGCACCGCGCTCGCGCTGGCCGCGACCCTGACCTTGGCGCTGGGCGCTTGGCCCGTCCGCAATCTCGTCGTGTTCCACAATCCTGTGTACCCCATCGTATTTCCGCTCGCGCCCGGCCTGTTCCCGAACGCGAGCGTCGATGCGGACAGCGGCGTGTACAACCTGCCGGTGTGGCTGGCCGACCGACCGCGGCCGGTGCGCTTTCTCGCGTCGGCGCTCGAGTGGAATCGCTTCCACTCGGGCGAGCGCTTCTACTGGAGCCTCGATCAGAGCGCCTACGCCGATCCCGCGCGCAGCCCGCACCATCGCCTCGGCGGCTGGTTTCCGTGGACGCTGGCCCTGCTCGCGCTCGGTGCCGCGCGCGCGCGGCGCGCGGGCCGGCTCGCGGCGACGGCGCAGGTCGCGTTCGCGGGGAGCGTCGCGCTGGTCTCGTTCCTGCCGCAGAGTCACGAGCTCCGTTACTGGCTGTTCGTGCCGCTCGGGCTCGCGGTCGCGACCGCGCTCGGTCTCGCCGCGGAGGTCGAGCGGCCCGCGCGCCTGCTGCGGGCAGGGCTCCTCGCCGGTGCGGCCTTCGTGTTGTTCGTGACTCGTCCGTTCTCGCTCGACCCGCGGCCGCCCGACGCGCTCGCGCCAGCGCGGGCCGTCGCCTTCTGGGCGGAGCAGAGCGCCCGGCCGCAGCCGGAGCCCGTGCGCATCTGCGACGTCAACCCCGACGGGATCTTCTTCGCGGGGCCGCACTTCCGCGAGTACCGAGTCACTGCCTGCTTCAGCTGGCAGAAGCCGACCGAAGCGGAACGGTGACGCTCAGCGACAGAGCGAAGCGAGCTCGGGATAGGGCGGCCAGGTTCCCCCGTCGTCGTCGCCGCGCAGGGCTGTCTGCACCTGATACAGGAACGGGCTGCCCCAGTTGCGCGCGAAGCGCGGGTCGAGGTGGTACACGGAGTCTTGCAGGGCGTCGTCGAGTGACACGAAGTGCACGCCCATCGCCTCGTACTCGTCCAGCAGGTCCTCGATCATCTCGGCGGTGAACGAGCCGGCGTGGAGCAGCAGCACCTGCCGGATGCGCCGGCCGAAGAGATGCCGCGCCAGCCGGTCGGACTCCAGCAGCGTGTCGCGCGCGGCGCGGCGGTAGCGGACCCGCAGCTTGTCGACCCCGCGCTCGTCGACGTTGCCGCGGGTGCAGCGCGCGAAGATCGGGAACCACTGCCAGTCCTCGAAGTCCACGGTGACCTCGGCAATGCGGTAGCCGCGCGCGAACAGATACGAGCGCACCGCTTCGCGCGTCTCCTGACTCGTGCCTTCCTGCAGGAACGGGTAGCGGAAGACGCGCCAGTCACGGCCGGGCACGGCCTTGCCCTGGAGTGACTCGAGCAGCGCCTCGTTCTTCTGCAGGTCGGCGTAGAACACGGGCAGCGGCACGCGAGCGAGGTCGAGGTGCGAGTAGGTGTGATTGCCGAGCAAGTTTCCCGCGTGGACCCAGCTCGCGAGCGCCGCCCGATCCTCGGGGTGCTCCTCGAGGCGGCGACCGTTCACGAAGCCGGTCACCGGCGGCAGGTGATGCCGCTCGAAGGCCGCGACCAGAGTGTGCAGCACCGGCTCGCCGGGGACCGCGTCGCTGGGGAACGGCATGCGCGTGAGGTCATCGACCGTAATCGCGACTTCGATCGGCGCGTTCGACTCCGGCACCGCGGTCTCGCGGACGGCGCGCACGCCGAGAACTCCGGCGCCGGCCGCGACGATCGCGCCCCACCGCAATAGCTGCGGCAGTTTCTCCCTCAATGATTCCTCCGGGTCAGGCGCCATCTCCGCGCTATCGGAACGGGCGCGACGCGAGCTGAGACGTCACCGCACTTTGCAAGATTCGGCAAGCCTGTCGCGGTTGAGACAGAATGGCCGGATGGCCGGAAGTCAAATCGAGAGAGCGCGCGGCGTGCTCGTGATTCCCGCGTTCAACGAGGCGCCGCGCCTGCCCGCGCTGTTGGCGCGAATCGACTCGGAGAAGACCGGCCTCGAGGTCGTCGTGGTGGACGACGGCTCGCGCGATGCGACGGCCGAGGTCGCGGCGCGCGCCGGCGCCACGGTCCTGCGGCATCCGTTCAATCTCGGCTACGGGGCGGGCCTGCAGACCGGTTACAAGTACGCGCTCGAGATCGGCGCGAAGTGGCTGGTGCAGATGGACGCGGACGGACAGCACGATCCGAGTGACATCCGCCGGCTCCTCGCGCCGCTCGAGCGGGGCGAGTGTGATCTCGTGATCGGCTCGCGCTTCCTGGAGAAGACGAGCTACGAGATGGGCTTCACGCGCTCGCTCGGCCGGCGCTTCTTCGTCGCCCTGGCGCGGGCGTTCGGGATTCGAGTCACCGACCCGACCTCGGGATTCCAAGCGCTCGGGCGGCGCGTGCTCGAGCTCTACGCCGGCGACGCGTTTCCGAGTGACTACCCCGACGTCGACGTGCTGCTGACCGCACACCGCCACGGCCTCGCGGTGCGCGAGATCTCGGTCGAGATGCACGCGTCGCAGCGCAAATCGACCTTGCACGGCGGGCTGCGCTCGATCTGGTACGTGTACAAGATGCTGCTCGCGGTCTGGGCCGCGTCCGGCGGAGGGCGGAAGTGAACGACCGCGAAATGCTGGCGCATCTGCGCGAGCTGTTTCTCGACAACCCGGATCTCGAGGCGACTCGCTGGCTCGCGCTCTCGATCTCGATCGCACTCGTGGCGGCGGTCCTGTTTCTCGTGCGGCGGCGCCGGCTGCGGGAGGAGTACACGCCGATCTGGCTCGCGGTCTCCGCCGCGCTCGTGTTCGTCTCTTTCCGCCTCGACCTGCTGCGCGAGCTGACGCGCGCGATCGGGGCGTGGACGCCGAGCTCGACCGTGTTCTTCCTGGGCGAGCTCTTCCTGGTCGCGATCTGTCTCAACTACGCCGTGCGTCTCTCGCGCGCGAGTCTCCTGACCAAGAACCTGGCGCAGGAGATCGCCATCCTGCGCGCGCAAGTGCAGAAGCTCGCCGCGCGGGAGGGGAGCGCGCGTGAGTGACTCCAGCTTCGAGCGGGCTCCGTTTCCGGCGCAGGCCGCGGAGGTGCCCTGGCCGACCAAGGACTGGCCGCGCGGCGCGCCGCCGCGGGACTTCCGAGAGCCGCAAGGAGTCGACATGGGTGCGACTCATGCGCTCGTCGTGATCTGGCGGGGCCGCCTGGTGTACGAGCGCTATGGGCCCGCGCACGGCCCGGACAGCACGCTGATCTCGTGGTCGGTCGCGAAGAGCTTTCTGCACGCGCTCGTCGGCATCGGGGTGCGCGAGGGGAAGCTCGATCCGGCTGCACGCGCCGGCGTCCCACAGTGGCAGAGCCCGGGGGACGCGCGCGCCGCGATCACGCTCGACCAGCTGCTGCGCATGTCGAGCGGACTCTTCTGGCGCGAGGACTACGTCGACTCACAGCAGTCGGACGTGATCGAGATGCTCTTCGGCGAGGGGAAGGACGACGTCGCCGAGTTCGCCGCTCACTACCCGCTCGCGCACCCGCCCGGCAGCGCCTGGTGCTACTCGAGCGGCACGAGCAATCTCGTATCGGCGATCGCCGGCCGCGCGCTCGGCGGGAGTGGAGCCGCGCGCGAGTGTCTGCGCCGCGAGCTGTTCGCGCGGCTCGGCATGGCGAGCGCGACCGTTCGCAGCGACACGTCCGGGACTTGGATCGGCTCGTCGTTCGTGTTCGCGACCGCGCGGGACTTCGCGCGCTTCGGGCTCTTGTATCTGCGCGACGGCGTCTGGGAAGGTGAACGGGTCCTGCCCGAGGGCTGGGCCGACCACGCGCGCCGAGTCACTCCGGGATCCGCGGGCGAGTACGGCGCTCACTGGTGGCTGCCGCCGATGGGCGAGGGGATGCTGTCCGCGAACGGCTACCAGGGGCAGTATGTCTTCGTCGCGCCTGCGCGCGACGTCGTCGCCGTGCGCCTCGGTGAGTCGACCGCCGATCAGCAGCCGCTCGTGAGAGAGTGGCTCGCCGAGCTGGTCGCGCGCTTTCCGCCCGTGGGCTGACGGCCTCTTAGGACTTCGGCGTGGCGGCCGCCGCGGGCGTTCCCGGTGGGGCGCTCTTCGCGGCGATCTCCTGATCGATCCAGCGCGCGAAGTCCTCGATCGGACGCGCCCCCGAGACCAGGATGCCGTTCACGAAGAACGCCGGCGTGCCGGTGAGTCCCGCCGCGCGCGCGGCCGTCGCGTCCGTGTTCACGCGCGACTCGGAGGCGGGATCCTGCCGGCACGTCTTGAACGCCGCAGCGTCGAGGCCGATCTCGGTCGCGTACTTGTCGAGGTCCGCGTCCGCGAGTGCCTGCTGATTCGTGAAGAGCGCGTCGTGATACTCCCAGAACTTGCCCTGCTGCTCGGCGCAGACTGCGGCGACGGCGGCGGCGCGCGCGCGCGGGTGCAAGCCATCGAGCGGCATGTGGCGATACACCAGGCGCACCTGCGTGGGGTACTTCTTCAAGATCTCCAGCACCGTCGGCTCGGCCCGCTTGCAGAACGGACACTGGTAGTCACTGAACTCGATCAGGACGACGGGCGCGTCGGCCGGGCCCTTCGACGGCCCGGTCGCATCCACGTTCATGCGCGGCGGCTGCATCAGCACGGTCACCTGCGCGCTCTTGCGCAGCTCGGCGCGCACCTTGTCGGGGCGCTGTGACTCGAGGTGCGAGCGGATGCGCGCGGCGAACGCCTCGAGCGTCGCTTCCTGCGGCAGGCGGGTGCGGTTCTCGTCGAAGAACGCCTTGACCTCGTCGTCCGTGACTGGCCCCAGCGCCTTGACCTGATCGGCGAGATAGTCGTCGGGTGACTTGCCGGCCTTCTTGGCCGCGTCGCCGAGCAATCGCTCGTCGATCAGCGACTCGATGGCCTGCGCGCGCACCTCGTAGACTTCGCTCGCCGGCTTGTCGGCGATCTCGCGCTTGTAGAGGTCCTCCTTGATCCACGCCTCGAGGTCGCTCGCGCGGATGTCGCTGCCGTTCAGCTTCGCGACGACCGCGGCGCCGTCGGGCATCGCTGTGCCGGAGGCCGCGGTCTTGCTCGAGTCGCGTCCGCTGCACGCGAGCGCCGCGGCGACCAGCACCGCCACGGCGGCGCGTCGGAGGACCAGTGCAGGAGTCATGGGCGCGTTCCTTCGAATTTTGGAGGGCGGAGTCTAGCCTTGTCGGCCGAACGCTGCCCAGGGAAAATCGGCGCCATGCGCGCGCCCGTTTGTGTCGGAATCGCGGGCGGAACCGGCGCCGGAAAGAGCGCGCTGGCGGCCTCGCTCGTGCAGGCGTTCGACGCGGAGCAGGTGCTCCGCATTCCGCAGGACGCGTACTACAGAGACCGCGGCGACCAGAGCGCGGAGGTGCGTGCGGCGCTGAACTTCGATCACCCCGACGCGCTCGAGACGGAGCTCCTGGTCGCGCATCTCGTGGAGCTGCGCGCCGGCCGCGCCGTCGACGTGCCGGTGTACGACTTCACGCGCCATCGCCGCGCAGCAGAGACGTGGCGCGCGGCGCCGCGCGCGCTCGTGATCGTGGACGGCATCCTCGCGCTCGCCGACGCGCAGCTGCGCGCGTGCTTCGATCTGCGCGTCTTCGTCGACGCCCCCGAGGATGTGCGGCTGCGCCGGCGCCTCGAGCGCGACGTGGCCGAGCGCGGCCGCAGCGCGGAGTCAGTGCGCGCGCAGTTCGCCGCCACGGTGCGCCCGATGCATGCGCGCTTCGTCGAGCCGAGTCGCGCGCACGCGGACCTCGTGGTCGCGAACGCCAGCGAGTTCGCGCTCGCGCGCGAAGCGCTGGTCGCGCGCCTGCGGCCGCTCGTCGGCTAAGTCAGCGTGGCGAGGAAGTCGAGCAACGCCTTGTTCGTCGCGCCGGGATCCTCCTGCTGCGTCCAGTGACCGGCGTCGGGAATGAGCCGCATGCCGCGGAAGTCGCTGCAGAACGAGGGCATCATCTGCACCATCGGGCCCGGCTCGGTGCCTCCGGGGCCAGTCACGACGGCGTCGCGCAGACCCCCGATGAAGTACGACGGCACGGTCACCTTCGCGTCGCTCCACGGCGCGAGTAACTCCCAATTCCGATCGAAGTTCCGGTACCAGTTGAGCCCGCCCCGGAAGCCGGCGCGCGCGAACTCAGCCGCGTAGTACGCGAGGTCGGACTCACTGAGCCATGCCGGCAGCTTCGGCGGCTCGATCAAGGCGTCGAGAAAGCCCGCGGTCTTCGGAATGCCCGCGCGCATGCCCTGGTCGCGCGGCACGGAGCCGGAGGCGCTGTAGAGCAGCATGCGCATGGTGCGCGTCGGGTCGGCCTCGAGCTCCCGCTCCGCCTTTCCAGGCTCTTGGAAGTAGAGGATGTACATGAAGTTGTCGCCGGCGACGGCCTTGAACATCTGCGTCGGCGGCATCGGCCCGCGCGGGAAGAACGGCACCGAGACACCCACCACGGCGCGGAAGCGATCCGGGCGCAGCAGCGCCGCGGTCCACGCGACGATCGAGCCCCAGTCGTGACCGACGATCACGGCCTGCTTCGCGGCGAGCGAGTCACAGAGGCCGACCATGTCACCGACCAGGTGAAACACCGTGTACCGGTCGATCTCCTTCGGCGCGTCGCTGCGACCGTAGCCGCGCATGTCGGGCGCGACCGCGTGATAGCCCGCGGCCGCGAGCGCGGGGAGCTGATGTCGCCACGAGTACCAGGACTCGGGCCAGCCGTGACACAGCAACACGAGCGGGCCTTCGCCCGCTTCCGCGATGTGCAGCTGAATTCCGTTCGTCGCAACCGTGCGGTGTCTGATTTCCGTCATCGAGTTGCAGGCTATCACGCGCGCCGTTCAGACTTCCCGCATGCCGCTCATTCACGAAGAGAAGCTGCGGGTGAACTGGATCGACACCGACGCGAGCGGTCGCATCCACTACACCGCGGCGCTGCGCTACTTCGAGATCGCCGAGCACGGCTTGATGCGCAGGATCTTCGGCGGCGTGATCCAGCCGGGGAGCTCCGACTTCGGTCTGCCGCGCGTGCACGTCGAGGCCGACTACAAGCTCGCGCTCCGCTACCCCGACGAGTTCACGTGCAGCGCGCGCGTCGCGCACGTCGGCAAGAGCTCGGCGAGCTACGCCTTCGAGATCCACAATCTCGCGGGCGAGCTGTGCATCGCGGGCAAGATCGTCGCCGTCGCGACCGACGCGCTGGGCCGCAAGACGCCGCTGCCCGCGCCGCTGCGCGCGGCGCTCGAGCGCGCGCTCACTTCCGACTAGGGGCGGGTGACACTTCGCCGTGTAGGCAGGCGCGCGGCGGGAGAAATGGGTTGACCGCCGCCGGCCGGTTCGAGCACCGTTGGCGGCCGTGCACGCCGCCGAGAAACTGAGCCTCGAAGAGGCCGCCGCGCGCTTCGCGGACACCGAGCGCTGGATCGCGACCATCCTCCGGCGCATGCAGCCGCTGGTGCGCGCGGACAAGCCGTGGCGCGTGCTCGACATCGGCGCGGCGCAGGGCCGCGGCTTGATCGCGCTCGCGCGCATGGGGCACCGCGCCTTCGGCGTCGAGCCGGACCGCGAGGCGATCGAGGTCGCGCGCCAGCTCGCGGCCAAGGAAGGGGTGACGATCGACATCCGCGAGGGGCGCGCCGAGGCGATCCCGTTCGACGACGAGAGCTTCGATCTGGTCATCGCGACGTCCGTGATCGAGCACGTCGACGACCTCGAGGAGTCTCTCCGCGAGATCCACCGCGTGCTCGTTCCCGGGGGCATGTTCTGGTTCAACTCGACGAGCTCGGTGAGCCTCCGGCAGAACGAGATCGCCGGCTTTCCGCTGTTTGGCTGGTACCCCGACCCCCTCAAGCGCCGAATCATGATCTGGGCGCGCGACCACCGGCCCGCGCTCGTCGGCCACACCGAGCACCCGGCCTTCCATTGGTGGACCCCGGGCAAGGCGCACCGGAAGCTCCGCGAGGCGAACTTCGGCGAGATCCAGGACCGGTGGGACCTGCGCCTGCCGGAGGAAGATCCGGGCTGGCGCGGCCAGGCGATCGCGCTCCTGCGGCGGCACCGCGCCCTGCGCTTTCTGGGCGACGTCCTCGTCGAGGGCTGCTCGTTCGCGGCCCGGCGACTCGCCTGACCGGCAGCTCGGCGGCAGGTCGAGACCGCGCTTCACCTTTCCTAGGGCAGGGATTTACACTCGCGCGTGCTCGGAGGGCCAGCCGGGTTTCGCGAAGGACGTGCGCCACGGCACGGCCTTTGCGACTTCGCTCGCGCCGTTCAAAGGAGATGGCGAACTTGAAGAACCGCGCGTTGCAGACCTGGGTCGACCAGATGAAGGCGCTCTGCCAGCCGGACCGCGTCCAGTGGTGCGACGGCTCGCAGAGCGAGTACGAGGACATGATGCGGCTGCTCGTGGCGAGCGGCACCGCGGAGCGACTCGATCCCACGCTCCGCCCGAACAGCTTCCTGGTTCGCTCCGATCCGGGGGACGTCGCGCGTGTCGAGGACCGCACGTTCATCTGCTCGAAGAAGCGCGACGACGCCGGGCCGACCAACAACTGGTGCGATCCCGACGAGATGCGCGACACGCTGCGCGGTCTCTTCGCGGGCGCGATGCGCGGGCGCACGATGTACGTGGTGCCGTTCTCGATGGGCCCACTCGGCTCTCACATCGCGCACATCGGCGTGCAGCTGACCGACTCACCGTACGTCGTCGCAAGCATGCGCACGATGACCCGCATGGGGCAGGGCGCGCTCGAGGTGCTGGGCGACGGACGGTTCGTGCCGTGCTTGCACTCGGTCGGCGCGCCGCTCGCTCCGGGGCAGAAGGACGTGGCTTGGCCCTGTGACCCGAAGCAGAAGTACATCGTGCACTTCCCCGAGACGCGCGAGATCTGGTCGTACGGCTCGGGCTACGGCGGCAACGCGCTGCTCGGCAAGAAGTGTTTCGCGCTGCGCATCGCATCGGTCATGGCACGCGACGAGGGCTGGCTCGCCGAGCACATGCTGATCCTGAAAGTGACCTCGCCCGCGGGCCGCGCGCGCTACGTTGCGGCGGCGTTCCCGAGCGCCTGCGGCAAGACGAACCTCGCGATGATGCAGCCGACGATTTCCGGCTGGAAGGTCGAGTGCATCGGCGACGACATCGCCTGGATGAAGTTCCATTCGGACGGGCAGCTGTACGCGATCAACCCGGAAGCCGGCTTCTTCGGCGTCGCGCCCGGCACGAGCGACAAGTCCAACCCGAACGCGATGCGCACCGTCGCGCAGAACACGGTGTTCACCAACTGCGCGCGCACCGAATCCGGCGACGTGTGGTGGGAGGACATGACTCCCGAGCCGCCGGCGCGACTCACGGACTGGCGCGGACAGCCGTGGACGCCGGCGAGCAAGTCACCTGCGGCTCATCCCAACGCGCGCTTCACGGCGCCCGCTTCGCAGTGTCCCGTGATTGCGCCCGAGTGGCAGGATCCGCACGGCGTGCCGATCAGCGCGATTCTGTTCGGCGGCCGCCGTGCCACCGTCGTGCCGCTCGTGAACGAGGCGCGTGACTGGGCGCACGGCACGTTCTTCGGCTCGATCATCGCGAGTGAGAAGACCGCGGCCGCGGCCGGAACGATCGGCGAGCTGCGCCGCGATCCGATGGCCATGCTGCCGTTCTGCGGATACAACATGGCCGACTACTGGAATCACTGGCTCCGCGTCGGCCGCGCCGAGGGCGCGAAGCTCCCGAAGATCTTCTGGGTGAACTGGTTCCGGAAAGGCCCGAACGGCGAGTTCCTCTGGCCCGGCTACGGCGAGAACAGCCGCGTGCTCAAGTGGGTGTTCGAGCGCTGCGAGGGTGAGGCAAAGGGTGTCGAGACACCGATCGGGATCCTGCCGTCCGAGGGCGAGCTCGACACCGAGGGGCTCGATCTCGATCCCGAGGATCTCGCCGTGCTGCTCGGCGCCGACGTCGACGGCTGGCTCGCCGAAGTGCCGATGATCCGCGCGCACTACGCGGTGTTCGGCGACCGGCTTCCGCCCGAGCTCGGCAAGGAGCTCTCCGCGCTCGAGCAGAGACTCAAGGCCGCGCGCTCCTAGCCGACGAACCCGACCTTCTTGTGACTGCCGTCGCAGTACGGCTTGTTGGCCGACGCGCCGCAGCGGCACAGATACGCTTCGGTCGTCTTCAAGATCGTGCGCCCCGTGCCGGTCACGATCTCGAGCGGCCCCTGCACGCGCAGCGGTCCGTTCGGCGCGGGAGTCAGCGTGAGCACGCCGTTGCGCACGGCGAGCGCCTCCGACTCCTTCGTGGCTGGCTCTCCGGTCGCGGCGAATGCGGCGCCCGAGTGACTCCCATCGCAGTACGGCTTGTTCTTCGACGCGCCGCAGCGGCACAAGGTCGCGCGGAAGCCGGCCGCTCGGCCGCCGATCACGAGCTCCGCGTGCAGCGCCAGCGGCCCGTTCTCGCGCACGTGCGCGGTGTTCACGAGCGGCGCGGACTCGCCTGGGCCGCCGTCGTTGCGCGCGAAGGTGATTGCGCCGGATGGACAAGTAAGTGCCAGGTGCTCGGCCGCGGCCGGAGTCGCGCGATCGGGATGGATCCACTCGCCCTGCACGTTCGGCACGAACACGTCGGGCCGGCCGAGCACGCAGTTGCGCGAGTGGATGCACTTCTTCGCCTCGAAACGGATCGTGACTTCGCGGCCGCGAACTTCTTCGACTCCACTCATGGCGTTCTCCGTTCGATGGGCATCATGTTGACGATCGTGCGGCCGTCGAGCAGCACCCACGCGGGCGCGATCTCGTAGCCCTTCGCTTCACGGTAGCGCTCGAACGCCGGGTTCACGCGCAAGTACGAGACGACAAAGGAGAGCGGCATGCGCCACGGGAACTCCGCGACCATGCCCCGCTCCGAGACGAGCTCGCGCATCTCGACGTCCGGGAGATTCTTGAGCTTCTCGGCGCCGCCGCCCACGGCGACACCGATCTGTGCCGACCCGTCGGGCTTGTAGACGCCGAGCGGTCGCATCTCGCTCGCGCCGGCCGCGGAGAGCTCCGACAGGAGTCGCTCAGTGACTCGGCCGACGTCCGCCGGCGTCGCGTTCGGAAGCTCGCGATACGCGAACGTGAACGGGCCGATCGGCCGCTCCTCGATCGACACGGTGGCGAACGCACCGAGCCATGCGGCGAACCCGACGCACGCGGTGACCAAAGCCACGAGCGCGAGCGCGACGAAGCGCAGGTCAGGCCTCCGGCGTGAACCGCACGGGCATCGACTTGATGCCGTTGATGAAGTTCGAGCGCAGGCGTGTGACCGGCCCGGCGAGCTCGAGGTCCGGCAGGCGCCGGAACAGCTCCTCGAACATGACTCGCATCTCCATGCGCGCGAGCGACGCGCCCAGACAGAAGTGCACGCCGATGCCGAAGCCGAGGTGCGGGTTCGGATCGCGGCCGACGTCGAAGCTCCCCGCGTCCTTGAATGCGCGCTCGTCGCGGTTCGCGGAGCCGTAGTACATCACGACTTTCTCGCCCTCGCGGATCGGCTGACCTGCGAGCAGCGTGTCTCGCTGCGCCGTGCGCCGGAACTGCATCACGGGAGACACCCAGCGCACGATCTCGTCGACCGCGGTGTCGAGCAGCTCGCGCCGCCGCAGCAGGCGCTCGCGCTGCACCGGGAACTCGCACAGCGCCTGCATGCCGCCGGAGATCGCATTGCGCGTGGTCTCGTTCCCCGCGATCACGAGCAGGAAGAAGAACATGTTGAAGTCGAGCCCCCCGAGCTTCTCGCCGTCGACGTCCGCGTGCACGAGAGTCGAGACGATGTCGTCCTGGGGAGTCACTCGGCGCTGCTCCGCGAGCCAGGCGCCGTACTGGAAGAGCTCCATCACCGCGAGCTGCGCGTCGACCGGCGAGCCGTACTCGGGATCCTCGGCGCCGATCAGGCGGTTGCTCCAGTGGAACAGCTTCCAGCGGTCCTCGATCGGCACGCCGAGCAGCTCCGCGATCACCAGAAGAGGCAGCTCGGCCGCGACGGCGGTGACGAAGTCGCACTCGCCCTTGCGCGCGACCTTGTCGACGATGTCGCGCGCGTGGTCGCACACGTGTGACTCGAGCTTCGCGATCATGCGCGGGGTGAAGCCGCGGTTCACGAGCTTGCGCAGCTTGGTGTGTCGCGGCGGGTCCATGTGGATGAGCTGCTGCTTGAAGAGCGCGAGCTCCTCGGGCGGCATGTCGGCGTTCACGGCGCTGCCGCGCTCGGACGAGAACAGCTCGTGATTGCGCGAGATCGCGACCACGTCCTCGTAGCGGGAGATCACCCAGAACCCGTGCTGATACGGCTCGACTCGGCCCGGCATGATCTCGCGGCCGGGCCGTCCCGGGATCCAGTGCAGTCCGGGTCGCGCGCGAAGCCGCGCGAAGAAGTCGTGCGGAGGGCCGGACTCGAACGTGCGCGCGTCGAACAGGTCCACGTCTTCGGTTGGCACGGGAGACACTCTATCACCCTACCGGAGGCGGACTGAAAGCCCGATCGCCTCGTGATCCGACAGGTCGTCCGATGGGAGCACAGCCGGCTCCGACACGTCGAGCCCGCGCGCGAAGAACCAGTCGAGCTGGAGCGCGCCGCGCCCGTCGCGCTTGTAGGTCGGTGTCCCGCGCAGGTTCGCGGCCCGCCACGTGTAGCCGCGGCGCTCGGCGAGCGCGAACAGCGGCTCGTGCGCGATCGGATCGGACAGCCGGCTCGGGTCGCGGGCGAGCGCGGCGCGGAGTTGCTCGCGGTCCTCGAGCTCGCCGCGCCCCAGCGAGTGCGTGTTCACGTCGCCGCCGACGAGCGCCGGCGCACCGGGCGCGAGCCGTTCGAGCGCGTCGAACACGACGTCGAGCTGCGCCGCGCGCTCCTCGGGATCCGAGTGACTCTCGAGGTGCAGGGACGCGAGCGCGAGCTCGCGCCCGGCGAGCGCCAACCTACACAGAACTGCGATGCGCGAGCCGACACGCCGCTCGCCTAGGCGCCCGTCGAACCAGCGGCCGCTGCGCTCGAGCCGCACGACCTCCGGCGCGACCAGCTCGCCGCGCGCGAGGATCGCGCCGCCGTGAAAGCCGAGCGCGTTCTCGCGGCCCGCGTGCTCTCTCTGCTCGCGCGCGTCGCCGAGCCCGAGCTCGAGAAACTCGACCGCGAACGCGGCGGAGCAACCGAGGCGACCCGCGAGCTCGCGCGGCGCGTTCACTTGCTCCGAGCGCGCCATGCCGACGTCGAGCTCGGAGAGCAGGAACACGTCCGCTCCGGTGGCGCGCAGGAACTCCGCGGCGCGCGCCGGGTCCCTACACCGTTGTGCGTTCCAAGCGACGACCCGGAGCGGCTCCTCGCGCAGGCGCAGCGCCGCGCGCGCATGCACGACGTCGAGCGCCGAGGCGAAGCCGAGCGCGTCGAGCAACTCGCCGTGGCGTGCCGCGCTCGGCTCGAGCGCGAGGATCTCGCGCCGGCGCGCGAGCGCGACCATCGGCAAGGCGCTCCTCGTCTCGGGTATGCTCGCCACCATGGAGACCATCCAGCGAGACGTTCCGAACGGCAAGGTCGAGGGCATCTGCGATCCGCGCTTCAGCGCGCTTGCGGACGAGTTCGAAAAGAACTTCGCCGCGCGCGGCGAGGTCGGCGCTTCGGTGTGTGTCACTCTCGAGGGGCGCACCGTCGTCGATCTCTGGGGCGGGCTCGCGCGCCAAGCCGAGAACGTGCCGTGGTCGCGAGACACCGTGTCGATCGTGTTCTCGTGCACGAAGGGCGCGACCGCGATCTGCGCGCACGTCCTCGCGAGCCGTGGTCTCCTCGATCTCGAAGCTCCGGTCGCCGAGTACTGGCCCGAGTTCGCGCGCAAGGGCAAGGAGCGCGCGACCGTGCGCATGATGCTCGATCACTCCGTCGGGCTGCCCGCGTTCAAGACGCCGCTGCGCCACGGCGGCTGCAACGACTGGAGCTACATGGTCGAGATGCTCGCCGACGAGGAGCCCTTCTGGGAGCCCGGCACGCGCAACGGCTATCACATGATCAACTTCGGGTGGACCGTCGGCGAGATCGTGCGTCGGGTCTCGGGGAAGTCACTCGGCGCGTTCTTTCGCGACGAGATCGCGACACCGCTCGGTGTCGAGTTCCACATCGGCGCGCCGGAGTCCGTCGAGTCGCGGATCGCGCCGGTGCTGATGTACCTGCCCAAGCCGGGCGAGCCCATGAGCGAGTTCATGCAGAAGATGATGCTCGATCCGAAATCGACGCAGGCGCTCTCTCTGCTCAACGGCGGGGGCTTCGACCCGAATGCGCGCGAGTGTCACGCCGCGGAGATCGGGGGCGCGGGCGGCATCTCGAACGCGCGCGGTCTCGCCGGCATCTACGCGCCGCTCGCCAACGGGGGCTCGCTCGAGAAGGTGAAGCTGGTCGAAGCGAGTCACTTGCCGCGCATGAGCGAGGTCGCGGTCGCGACCAACGAGGACGCGACCTTGCTCATCCCGACGCGTTTCGCGCTCGGCTTCATGAAGTCGATGGACAACCGGCGCCGCGCGCGCGGCGACCGCGACTCGGCGGTGCTCTCCTCGGCCGCCTTTGGTCACGTCGGCGCCGGCGGCAGCATCGGCTTCGCCGATCCGGTCGAGGGTCTCTCGTTCGGTTACTCGATGAACCAGATGGGGCCGGGGATCCTCTTGAACGAGCGCGGTCAGTCGCTGGTGGACGCGGCCTATCGGACGCTCGGCTACCGCGGGAACGAGTCAGGGGTCTGGGCGAGGTAAGTAGGGCGCGAGACCCGCGCCGCACATCTGTAGGTTCACGCCGCCTCGGTCGAAAAGCCGAGTGCGGAGGACCCGCTTGAACGACCCCAAGAGCCAGACCGTCGCGCGCATCGCCCTGCGTGTGGACGACTCCGCGCTCGACCGGCGGAGCCCCGGGCTCGTCGTCGTGGCGGGAGCGGACATCGGCAAGCGCCATTCGCTGCCCGCCGCGGGCCTCGTGATCGGGCGTGACCCACAGGTCGCGGGCCTCGTGCTCGTCGATCCCGCCGTCTCGGCGCGACACTGCGTGGTGGAGGCCGACGGCGACACCAGCGGATTTCGTGTCTCGGACCTCGGCAGCCGCAACGGCACCTTCGTGAACGGCGAGAAAGTCGAAGAGCGGTCACTCGCCGAGGGCGACAAGATCTTCGTCGGCGAGACAGTGCTGCGCTTCTCGCTCCAGGACGCGATCGAAGAGACCTTCCACGACAAGATCGACGTGCTGATGAACGTCGACGCGCTCACGGGCCTGTTGGTGAAGCGCGCGTTCGACCTCGAGCTGGCGCGCGCATTCGAGGGCGCGAAGCGCGCGAACGCGCCGCTGTCACTCCTGATGATGGACCTCGACGGACTGAAGTCGATCAACGACGTGCGCGGTCATCAGATGGGCTCGCTGTGCATCGCCGAGGTCGGGAAGATCATTCTCCAGGAGCTCGCGGGCGTCGGGCGCGCGTGCCGCTACGGCGGCGACGAGTTCATCGCGTTCGTCGAAGCGCAGGGCGTCGAGGGCGCGGTCGCCGTCGCCGAGCGCATCCGCGCGCGCGTCGAAGGCTACGAGTTCATCCGCGACGGCGTGCGCGTCGCGACGACCATCAGCATCGGCGCGGCGGAGCTGAACGGCGGGCTGCCGACGCCGGACCACCTGCTGCAGATCGCGGACGAGGCGCTCTACCGCGCGAAGCACGCGGGGCGCAATCGGGTGTCGCGTTGACGGCGCGAATGGCCGCGTGTTACCGAGAGTCCATGCGGGCGATGTCTCGTTCCGTCTCGCGGACGGCTCTCGCGCTGGCGCTGCTCGCGCTCTTCGCGGCGCCGGTCGCGCGTGCGGCGCTCGCGCTCGGTGAGGGCGCGCACTCTTGCTGCCCGGAGGTCCAGACACCGCCGGCCTCGGACGCGCCCTGTCAACAAATCGCGCCGACCTCGTGCTGTCTCGAGATCGGGATTCCGCCGACGGCGAAGGGTGACGAGGCACGGGTCGCGCCCGTGCTCACCGTGTTCGCCGCGCCGATCCCGGTCCCGCGGGCGCCCGATCTCGCTCCGCGTGCGATCCTGACGGAGGCCGACGGACCGCGGCTCCCACCGCTCATCCAGACCGGCGTGCTCCTCCTCTGAGCCGACACCTCTCTGTGTAGCTGGGTCGCCGGACCCGCCTAGAGAGAGCGCGTCGTTCCTGACCGGATCGACCGGTCGCGGAACGCGCTCCGCGCTTGGAGATCTTCCATGTCGGCCACGCACGTCCGTGCGCGCGCAGCGCTCGTATTCGCCGCGACGCTCTGCGCCTGCGCATCGGGCGGACAACAGAGTCACTACGATTCGCTTCACGCACGACTCGAGCGCGCGGCGGACGAACCGCGCTCGAGCGCGGACGCCGATCCACTCGGCGGCTCTTCCGTCCTGGAACGGCGCGCCCTCGTCGCGCTCGTCCTCGATCGCAACCCGGGTCTCGAGGCCCAACGCGCCGCGGCGCGCGCCGCGCTCGCGCGCTGGCCGCAGGAGACCGCGCTGCCCGATCCGATCTTCGGCTACGACCTGCGGCCGCGGTCGCTGGGCTCGAACGAGGTCGACACCGCGCAGGACTTCGAGCTCTCGCAGTCACTGCCGTTTCCTGGAAAGCGCGCGCTGCGCGGAGAGCGCGCACTCGCCGAGGCCGACGTCGCGGCGAACGAGGTCGACTCCGAGCGCGTTCAGCTCGCGGCGCTCGCTTCGCGTCTGTTCGACGAGTACTGGCTCGCAGAGCGCGCGCTGGAGTCGAACGCGCAGCAGCTCGCCCTGATCGACGACGCGCACCGGATCGCGCTCTCTCGTTACTCGACCGGCCGAGCCTCACAGCAAGACATTCTCGGAGTCGAGACCGAGCAAGCGATGCTGGCGCATCGCGCGATCGAGCTCGGTGCCGAGCGCCGCATTCTCGCGGAGCGAATCAACACGCTCCTGCACCGCCCGGCCGCGCTCGAGCTCCCCGGCGCGCCGCGTGACCTCGAGCCCGAGCGGGCGCTCGACCTCGACGATCGAGCGCTGCTCACGCGCGCGATCGAGAACCGACCGGAGCTGCGTGCGCGCGAGTCGGAGGTGCGCGCGCGCGAGGCCGACGTCGCGTTGGCGCGCCGAGAGTTTCTCCCCGACTTCACGCTCCGCGCGGGCTACGAGGGAACCTGGCAAGAGGATCCGCTCAAGCCCGTGGTCGGGATCCAGGTGAACGTCCCGCTTCAGCTCGGGCGGCGCCGGGCCGCGCTCGAGGAGGCGGACGCCCGGCTCACTCGAGAGAAGAACAATCTGCGCAAGCTCGAGGATCGCGTCCGTCTCGAGGTCGCGAGCGCCGCGGAGCGCCTGCGCGAGTCACAGCATCTCCTGCACATCTCGCGCGAGCGGCTGCTGCCCGCCGCCCGCGACCGCGTCGCCGGAGCGCGGGCGGCATTTGCGACGGGGCAGGTGACCTTCCTCGAGCTCGTGGACGCCGAGCGAGCGCTGCGCAGCGCGGAGCAAGCCGAGCTCGAGGCTCGCGCGAGTCTCTCGGTTCGGACCGCGGAGCTCGCGCGCGCGCTCGGTGAGACGCCGGGAAGCGGGGAGGCTCAGCCATGAGTGTCTCGATCGGTCGGATGCTGAGCTTCATGGCGATCGTCGCGATCGCCCTCGCCGGGTGCGACCGCACGCGCACCGGAGTCACTCGGGCCGACGCGGCAGCGTTCGAGGCGGGCGGCCTGCGCGTCGAGATCTCGACCCCGCCGGGCGGCATCCGAGAAGGCGTCAACGAGCTCCGACTCCGCGTTCGCGACGCGCAGGGAAGGCCGGTCGACGATGCCCATGTCTCGGTGCAGTACAGCATGAGCATGGCCGGGGCCGCGCCGATGGGCGGGCGAGCCGTCGCCGAGCCCGCGGGTGGCGGAGAGTATCGAGCAGAGCCGAGCCTCGACATGGCCGGAACCTGGCAGGTTGCAATCGCGGTCCAACGGCCGTCGGGAGAGATCGCGAATGCGCAGGGGTCGATGCGCACGGGCGCTCCCGGCATCCGGATCGCCGCACGCGACCTCGCGGCCGGCACGGCGGGCGAAGCCAAGGGCGGAACGGTTCGCGTCGACCCGGAGCGGCTGCAGAAGATCGGTGTCCGCTTCGCCCTCGCGGAGCGCGCGCCGCTCGTCCGGACCATCCGGGCGCTCGGCCGAGTGACCTGGGACGAGACGAAGCTCGTCGACGTGACGCTCAAGGTCGGCGGGTTCGTGCGCGAGCTGCACGCGGACTCGCTCGGCGCGAAGGTGGAGAAGGGCGAGTCACTCTTCTCGGTGTACAGCCCGGAGCTGTACGCCGCACAGGTCGAGTATCTGCAAGCGCTGCACGGCCGGAGCGACCCGCTGCGACTCGCGGCGCGCTCGCGGCTCCGGCTCTGGGACGTATCGGAGCGCGATGTCACTGCGCTGGAGAAGCGCGACGCTCCCTTCGAGACCCTGCCGGTGCGCTCGCCGGCGACGGGCGTCGTCGTCGAGAAGAACGTGGTCGAGGGCGCGGCATTCGCGCCGGGCACGCGACTGTTCCGGATCGCGCGGCCGGATCAGGTGTGGATCGAAGCGGAGGTCTACGCGTCGGATCTGGCGCTCGTCTCGGTTGGCCAGACGGCCGCGATCCGCGCGCCGTATCTGGCTACGGGCTCGCTCGACGCGCGCGTCGCGTACGTGCTGCCGTCGCTCGCGAGCGAGAGCCGTACGGCGCGGGTTCGTCTCGAGCTCGAGAACGCCGACCTCGCGCTGCGCCCCGAGATGTTCGTCGACGTGGAGCTGCGCGCGGATCTCGGCGAGCGCCTGCTCGTCCCCATGTCTGCGGTGATCGTCGCGGGCGATCGCCGAGTCGTCTTCGTCGACCGCGGCTCGGGTGAGCTCGAGCCGCGAGTGGTCACGACCGGTGCCGCGAGCGAGGACAGGGTCGAGGTCCTGACCGGGCTCGAGGCGGGCGAACGCGTCGTCGCCTCGGGGAACTTCCTGATCGCAGCGGAGAGCCGGATCCAATCGGCGTTGGAGCAGTGGTGATCGCCCGAGTCATCGAGCTCTGCGCGCGCAACCGCGCGCTGACACTGATCGGTGTGGCTGCGGCGTTCGTGTGGGGCGTGTACGCGCT
>Ga0326726_10000545_pt1 | contig 34905 bp, 30 predicted proteins | sample MHFenrmetagenome_2_FD_207603 | JGI IMG/M metagenome (GOLD analysis project Ga0326726, IMG submission 207603) | Lab enriched peat soil microbial communities from Michigan Hollow, Ithaca, NY, United States - MHF15MN | ecosystem: Environmental > Terrestrial > Soil > Wetlands > Peat | place: USA...
ATATGTGTCCCCAATCGCCGTGCCAGCAAGTTTCTTGGAAAAAACAGCTGAATTGGCCGGTTCCCAGGATCGACTGTCCACTCTGGTAGTCACCCCGAACAAAAGCAAGAACAGTAGGACTGTCGGAGGGACGGCGACCCCGGGAAGGCATGGGCCCGAGGAGGAACGACAGGAAGGGGCGTCGGCGGATCAACGCCCCTTTTCGAGCAGGTGAATCATTACCGCCTTCTGTACGTGGACCCGATTGGCCGCTTGTTGCAGGACGATGGATTGCTTCCCGTCAAGAACCTCGCCGGTAATTTCCTCCCCCCGATTGGCGGGGAGACGGTGCATCACCAGACAATCACGCCTGGCATTCTTGAGAAGACGCCGATTTACCTGATACGGCGTAAATACATTCGATCGCCGTTCCCCAGGATCCGTACGTCCTCCCGTCGGCCAGACATCGGTGTAGATGACATCCGCGTCCCGGACAGCTTCCTGCGGGTCGGCAGTCAGGTGGATGCGGCTCATACCTGCTTGCTCGGCTTGCTGCAGCAATTGCGAATGGGGTTCGTAGCCCGGCGCACAGGCCAATGTGAGGAATAGCGGAATTTTCTCCGCAAGTTCCAACCACGAGTTTGCGATGTTGTTCCCGTGACCCAGGAAGACAATTTTCCTCGACGAATCGAACTTTCCCGATTCCTGGAGCGTCAGAACGTCGGCAAGGATCTGGCACGGATGCACCAGATCCGTCAACGCATTGATCACCGGGACGGAGGAGCTCTCCGCGAGCTGCACGCACGTCTGGTGCCGGACGGTTCGCGCGACAATGAGGGCGACATACTGTGAGAGAACCTGGGCAATGTCATGAACGGATTCCCGGGTTGCCATCCCGATCGTCTCCTGACGCAGGAAGATCGGGTGCCCGCCAAGCTGGTTGATCCCCACCTCAAAGGAGACATGTGTCCGGAGCGATTCGCGCTCGAACACGAGCCCGACACTGCGGCCGGCGAGAAGCCGCTCATACCCCTCTTCCCCCGTCTTCAAACGATGGCTTAAAGAAAGGACTTCTCTCAGCTGGTCCGCAGACCAGAGGGCAAACGAGACCAGATCGCGTTTCATAGGGGGTAAGGTACAAATCCCTCCGGGAAAAGCAAGAAGAAAGCAGGCGGAACTCCGGAGCTGAATACTTCGTTCTAGACATTGAACAACGTCCCGGAATACCCTCCCCCCGGAGGGGCGGGATCCGAACCCTGTCGTTCGTCAACAGTGTTGAGAAAGGTACTCTCCGATGGACTCAATGGCTTTTTCCGGGGCGCTGATGCTCCTTGGCTCCCTTCTGATCGCAACGCCGCTCGCCGCGGTCAATGCAGCAGAAAAGAGCGTGTACGATTTTTCGATGACAACGATCGACGGGAAGCCGATTCCTCTCTCTACCTACAAGGGCAAAGTCCTTCTGGTTGTAAACGTCGCGTCCCGGTGCGGCTTCACGCCGCAGTACAAAGATCTCGAAGCGCTGTATTTGAAGTACCGGGAGCAGGGGTTCGTGATCCTCGGTTTTCCGGCAAACAACTTCCGTGGGCAGGAACCGGGCACTGATGCGGAGATCAAGGAGTTTTGCACTCTGAACTACGGGGTCACCTTCCCCATGTTTTCGAAGATATCCGTGAAGGGGAGCGATCAGCACCCCCTCTACCGGTATTTAACGTCCGACGAGGCAAACCCGTCGACGAGCGGAGAGGTGCAGTGGAACTTTCAGAAGTATCTGGTGGGGCGGGACGGGAAGGTTCTTGCAAAGTTCCTTTCCCGGGTCAAGCCATTCTCTGAGGAGGTGACCGCCGCAGTGGAGAATGCACTGAAGGCGAAATAGCAGAGAAGTCTCGCTGAAGTATTTCTCTCCGCGTCCTGTACGTTTTTGCGTGGAGGTTCTGGTGCGACGCGCCCCTAATCCTGTTTCCGCCTCCGCGACACCGTGTGGATTGCCGTGCCGTAGAAGGCCTCCGCTGCCTCGGCGATCGTTTCGGAGAGCGTTGGATGCGGGTGGACAGACTCCGCCAGATCCTTCGCCGTTGCACCCATTTCGAGCGCCAGAACCCCTTCGCTGATCAGATCGCCGGCTCCAGAGCCGACGATCCCGACGCCGAGCACCCGCTCCGTCTCCGGATCCACGATGAGTTTCGTCATCCCGTCCGTCCGATCGAAGCTCAACGCCCGCCCAGAAGCCGACCATGGGAATTTGACAACCTCCACCGCGACGTTCTTTTCCCGTGCCTCCTGTTCCGTCAACCCGCACCAGGCGATTTCTGGGTCGGTGAAGATCACCGCCGGGATGATGATATGTTCAAAGGTGCTGTTCTCCCCGGTAATGACTTCGACCGCAACACGAGCTTCTTTGGTCGCTTTGTGTGCCAACAACACCCCGCCGGCGACGTCTCCAATCGCATAAATGTTCGGATCGGCCGTCTGCTGGCGTTCGTTCGCCTTGATGAAGCCTCTTTCGTCCCTGGCAACCCTTGTATTCTCAAGGCCGAGGTCTGTCGTGTTGGGAACCCGTCCCACTGATACGAGTACGCGATCATACAACTCTTCGCGGGACTTTCCCTCCACCTCCATGGTCACCATGATCTGCTTCCCGGCAGTAGCCATTTTCTGCACCTTGATGCCGGTGCGGATTTCCTTGAAGAGCTTCTCCACACGACGCAAGACGGGCCGCACGAGGTCCTGGTCGGCCCCCTGGAGCACCGAGGGAAGGGCTTCCGCCACCACAACGCTGCTCCCCAGCGTGGCGTAGACCGTGCCCAGCTCCATCCCGATGTATCCGCCCCCGACGATCAGAAGATCCCGGGGCACTTCATCAAGGTCCAGTGCTTCGGTGGAAGTCATGATCCGTCTGTTGCCGAGATTAAAGGCGTCCGGCATGGCGGGCCTGGAACCGACTGCGATGATGGCCTGTTCGAACGTGACGAATTGTTGGCCCTCCTGCGACTCGACGCGCAGTGTCTTCGAATCTTCAAAGTATCCCCGTCCGTACAACACCTTCACCTTGCGTTTCTCCGCAAGGCCCGCGACTCCTGCTGCGAGCTTGTCGACTATGGATTCCTTCCACTCCCGCATTTTCCGGAGATCGATCTGTGGCGTACCGAAGGTGATGCCCCGGAAGCCGGAGTCCGCCGCCTCCGTGAGGAGCTTGGCGGCATGGAGCAGGGTCTTGGACGGGATGCATCCCACCGTCAGGCATGTCCCTCCGAGCCGGTCACTCTGCTCGACAAGTGTTACAGTCTTCCCTTTCTCGGCGGCATAGAAGGCGGCGGCGTATCCTCCCGGACCGGCTCCGAGCACCACAATTTCCGTTGAATGAGTTTTCACGATCGATCCTTCTGACTACGATGAGAGCCGTACGTCTGCATCCTCAAAACTTTCGAACTCCCTGACCAGATCCACCATAAACCGGGCTGCATCTGCGCCGTCAATGACACGGTGATCATAGGAGAGGGAGAGCGGAAGCATGGTCCGCTGTTCGACCTTCTTCCCCCGCACGACGGGTTTGACCGCACCCCGGCCCATGCCGAGAATGGCCACCTCCGGCTTGTTCACGATAGGTGTAAAGTGACCGCTCCCGATTCCGCCCTGATTGGAAATCGTAAACGACCCCCCTTGCATCTCCTCGATCGCAACCTTGCGCTGGCGCGTCCGCTCGGCGAGCTGCTGGAGTTCCCGGGCGAGCTCGAACAGGTTCTTTCGGTCGACATCGCGGATCACCGGAACAATGAGCCCCTGCTCGGTATCGACCGCTATCCCGATGTGCACGTACTGCTTGTACACGAGTTCCGATGCTGCTTCATCGATGCTCGCGGCAAACACCGGGTATTTCTTCAGCACCGGAACGACGGCCTTGAGGGCGAACGCGGTCAGGGTGAGGTGCGCATTCTGCTTTTCGTATCGGGCCGCGTATTTTTTCCGGTAGACAAGGAGTGCGGTGATGTCCGCTTCGTCAAACTGTGTGATATGCGGAATGGTCGTCCACGATGTAACCATTCTGCTGCTGATCGTGGCTCGCAGCGTGGTCAGCCTCTTTCTCTCAACCTTCCCCCATTTACTGAAATCGATTGAAGGTCCTGGAGGAACGGCAGGCACTGCAGAAGCTGGCACAGCTGCCCCGCCTTTCAACGCAAGGGCTGCCTCCTGGAGGCGTTCGAGATAGCGACGGATATCCGACAACACGATTCGCCCGCCCCGTTCGCTTCCCCGGACCCTGCGGAGATCGATGCCAAGTTCACGCGCCATCTTGCGGACGGAAGGCGACGCAGGAGGGGGAGTGCCGGCCGGACCGGCAAGCTCCTCAAAGACCGGGCGTTCCAGCGCAACATCCTGCTGCACCACCGGCACCGCCGCGGGTGCCGCAGGGGTTTCCTCTCCCTCATCCCCGATCGATGCGTCGATCGTGGGAACGGGCGCACGCGGAGATGACCCTTCCTCTGCAAGGGTCAGGATCAGCTGGCCAACCTTGAGCTGGTCGCCTTCCTTGACATGCAGCGCGGTCACAGTCCCGGACGACGGCGCGGGAATCGACGCCACCGCCTTTTCGCTTTCCAGCTCAAGGATCGGCTGGTCTTTCCTGACCTGATCTCCCACCCTGACAAAAACGCTGGCGACCGTGCCTGAATCGGCTCCCTCGCCCAGCCGGGGAAGACGAACGTCCATGAATGCTCCTCTAAAGAATTACGGGATGAATTTTCTCCGGGTTCACATTCAGCTCTTTGATTGCCCTCTCCACAACGGCCATCTTGATCTGTCCCTGTTCGGCCAGAGCGTAGAGCGTGGCGATCACGATGAACTCGGCATCGATCTCGAAGAACCGCCGCAGGGCTGGCCGTGTGTCGCTGCGCCCGAACCCATCGGTCCCCAGCGTCGTCAGACCGCCCGGAACCCAGGGGGCGATCTGGTCGGGAACCAGCCGCATGTAATCGGTGACCGCGACGAAAACACCCTCCTCGTTTTCGAGGGTCTGCTCGATGTAGGATCTCCGCGGCTCTTCGCCGGGATGGAGCATATTCCAGCGTCTAACATTCAACGCATCGCTGCGTAGCTGCTTGTAGCTGGTGGCGCTCCAGACATCGGCGCTGACGCCGTACCGCTCTCCCAGAACCTCCTGTGCCCGGAGAGCTTCCCGGAGAATCGGTCCACTCCCGAAGAGCTGGGCCTTGAGCGCGGAAGAGAGACCGCTCCTGCGAAACTTATACACTCCGCGGAGGATTCCTTCGGACACTCCTTCTGGCATCGCCGGCATGCCATAGTTTTCGTTATACAGGGTGAGGTAGTACAGGCAATCCTCCCCCTCCGCAAACATGCGACGGAGACCGTCCTGGATGATGACCGCGACTTCATACGCAAACGCCGGATCGAAGGCACGCACCGAAGGCATCGTAGCTGCGAGGATGTGGCTGTGCCCGTCCTCGTGCTGCAACCCTTCACCATTCAGCGTGGTCCGGCCGGCCGTGGCGCCCAGCAGAAATCCCCTGGCCTTTATGTCGCCCGCGGCCCAGAGCAGATCGCCGATCCGCTGGAATCCGAACATCGAGTAATACACGAAGAACGGGATCATGCTCACGTTCTGGCTTGCGTACGCCGTCCCCGCGGCAATGAACGACGACATCGCACCCGCCTCGGTGATTCCTTCCTCCAGGATCTGACCGTCCTTCGCTTCGTGGTAATACAAAAGAGACTCGCGGTCCACAGGCTCGTACAGTTGTCCCTTTGAAGAGTAGATTCCCACCTCACGGAAGAGCGGGTCCATGCCAAAGGTGCGTGCTTCATCCGGAACAATGGGCACGATGCGACGGCCGATCGATTTGTTCCGCAACAACATGCTGAGCATGCGGACGAATGCCATCGTCGTCGAAACTTCAAAGCGTTCCGACCCCCGGAGAAATTCCCCGAGGCTCTCGAGCGATGGAATATCGAGACGTTCGTTGGTCACCACCCGCTCCGGAACAAACCCGCCCAGCGCCTGTCGACGTTCGAGGAGATACTTGATCTCCGGACTGTCCGACGGCGGGCGGTAAAAGGGCGTCTCGACGACTTCTTCATCGCTGAGGGGGATTTCAAAACGGGCGCGGAATTCGCGAAGCTCTCTCTCGTTCAACTTCTTCTGCTGGTGCGTGACGTTTCGGCCTTCCCCCGCTTCCCCGAGTCCGTACCCCTTGACAGTCTTGGCGAGGATAACGGTGGGAGCACCACGATGCTCGAGCGCGGCTTTGAAGGCGGCATACACCTTCTGCGGATCGTGGCCGCCGCGCCGCAGCTTCCGGATCTGCTCATCGGTCAGTGAATTGACCATCTCAAGCAGTTCCGGGTAGCGTCCGAAGAAATGCCTGCGGGTGTAGCTTCCCGGCTCCACAGAATACTTCTGGAAGTCGCCGTCCACCGCCTCCTGCATCCGTTTCAACAGGAGTCCCTTGGTGTCCTGGGCAAACAGCGGATCCCAGTCGGATCCCCAGACAACCTTGATGACGTTCCAGCCCGCACCGCGGAACGCCGCTTCCAGTTCCTGGATGATTTTTCCGTTGCCGCGCACCGGTCCGTCGAGCCGCTGGAGGTTGCAGTTGACCACCCACACCAGATTGTCCAGATGCTCCCGGGACGCAAGTGTCAGTGCCCCGAGTGTCTCCGGCTCGTCCGACTCGCCGTCGCCGACGAAGCACCAGACACGGGGTTCTTCGCCGGATCGGAGGCCGCGTGCCTTCAGGTAGCGGTTGAACCGCGCCTGGTAAATGGACAGGAGCGGGCCAAGGCCCATCGAAACCGTCGGGAATTGCCAGAATCCCGGCATCAGATACGGGTGAGGGTACGAGGAGAGCCCGCCTCCTTCGGCGAGCTCGCGGCGGAAGTTATGGAGAAGGGTCGCGTCGATCCGACCTTCCAGAAATGCACGGGCGTATATGCCCGGGGCGGCATGCCCCTGGAAGTACACCATGTCGTGGGCGCGGAAGAAATGGTTGAAAGCCACTTCATAAATCGTCGCCGCAGAGGCAAACGTTGAAATGTGGCCGCCCAGGCCCGCGTGGAGGCGATTGGCCTTAACCACCATCGCCATCGCATTCCAGCGAATGTAGCTCTTGATCTTCCGTTCGAGTTCCCGGTTCCCGGGGTAGGGAGGCTCCTCCGGCACCGGGATGGTGTTCACATAGGGCGTATTGACCAGTCTGGGAATCGAGATCCCGGATTCCTCCAGGCGTACACGGAGCTTCTCCAGGAGAAGCGGGAGTTTGAGGGATTCCTTCTCCCGGAGAACCGATTCCAGCACTACTTCGAGTGCGTTCAACCACTGATCCTGCTGCAGTGCCGGGCCTTGCGACACAGTGTTGTTTTGGCTAGTATCGGTTGTCACGATGCCTCTGCGGGACTGAGCTTTCAATGAACTGGAAGAGCTTAATGTACATCATTCCCGAATTTCTTTCAAATCCGTTTCACCCGTGCAACTCTTCGATTTCTCAGCCGATTCACCTGAACTGAACCTGGCTCTCGACGAGGCCCTCCTCGTCGCTGCCGAGGAGGGAGCTGCGGGCGAGTCCATCCGGTTTTGGTCATCCGATAGACCGTTCGTGGTCCTCGGATATTCCCGTGCCGCAATCGACGATGTGGATGTTGAAGCGTGCCGGAGAGATGGCGTGCCTGTCCTCAGAAGATATTCCGGGGGAGGGACCGTCCTGCAGGGCCCCGGCTGTCTGAACTATAACCTCGTCCTTCGGATGGACCGGAGCGATGTTTTTTCAACGATCACCGGTTCAACGCGGGCAATTCTTGAACGTCACGCTGCGGCACTGACTCCTCTCCTCAGCGGTGAAGTTCTGCTTGAGGGCGAAAGCGACCTGACCTTTGGGGGGAGAAAGTTCTCGGGGAATGCCCAGCGCAGGCTGGGAGCCTATCTCGGATTTCATGGAACACTGTTGCTCGGCTTTGATGTTTCATCCCTTGCAGTCTATCTCCGGATACCGGACCGGCAGCCGGCATATCGGAGGAGGAGGGAACATCGTGAATTTGTGGTAAACCTTCCGCTGACGCAGAACGAAGTGAAAAACCTCCTTGCCTCTGCCTGGGGCGCCAGCGAGCCGCTCGTCACTCCCCCACTTGCGCTGGCCCGTCGGCTCGTAACCGAGCGGTACGCCCGGCCAGAGTGGAACATGAAGCGATAGGAACCAGAGAGTCATCGCAACTCTCCGATATGACGTGCCGGCGGGATCGTCCATATACCAAGATGGTTCACCGACAACGGCGTTCGGTGAACCATCTTCTCCGAAGAGTGGAGAGGCAACACCTCTAGATCGTTTCCGCCGCCCCCCGTTCCATCCATCCCACCTTTCCGTCGGCGAGCCGGATCTGGATCCAATCGTTGACACTGTCGATGACCCGAACCTTGACCCCCGCATGGAGCACAAAGGCATCGGTGCTGTGCCCGTCCGGCGAATTCTTGATCGTGGTGATCGACGCCACGACCACGGCCTCGTCCCGGCGCCCATCATCCGCGATCTTCTGGAATGTCAGCACAAGGCTGAAGGCAAGGAGAAGAGCGGTCACAACGCCCGCAATCAGCGCACTCTTGCGAACCACATACGCACGGATCAGCATCATCGTCATGAGCGCCGATGCCAGGAGCACAAAAAGTGCAAAAGAAAACCAGAGGGCACTCTGGGCTGAAAAAGCCCCTTTGATGCCGTCCCACCAGTCCCAGAGAAAGAGCCGGGGGGTGGGCTCTATCCGGTCGACGACCCGCAGGTTGGCCAGCTGGAGGTTATGCCGCAGGTCATCGTCCGCGGGCATGATGCGCCGGGCGCGCTCGAAATTGAGGATCGCACGTCCGAGGTCACCAAGGCGGTAGTGTGCGTTCCCGAGATTGTACAGGAGATCGCCGCTCTCATACCCGTTTGACGCGATCGATTCATACAGATCGCGCGCCTCGGCAATCTTCCCCGCCTGGTACAGCCCGTTCGCCTGCTGGTAGAGCAGCTCAGGGCTCTGGGCCGCGGCGTCCAACGCACCTCCGCACAGCAGCAGGGCCAGGATGAAATTCTTCAGCGTCATTTCAGTGTCCGCTCCAGTTCCACGATGATGCGTTTGGCTTCATCGTAGGTTTTTTGCATCGCACCGATGTCCATGCTCGTCGGTGCAAACCGTGCCATGTCGCAGGTCTCCAGGAGCAGTTTCAGAGCACGGAGCAGTCCATTGTCGATCGAGCGCCCGGTCAGGACGGCGATGGCTCGTTCGACCGAAAATTCTGCCTGGGGAATATTCAACTTGTCGCCAAGATACTTCCAGAGTGCCCGGGATACTTCCGAGTAGAAGCGTGTGCGCTGCGCGGTCGACGGGGTACCCTTTGCACCCTTTTCCTTCAAGAGATACTCAGCCTGTTTGAGACCCTTTTGGGCCACGCCTATCGCGCGGCGGTTGCGGTACCCCACCTCATCCTGTGCATTGGCGCGCTGGCGCCGGACATAGGCAAACGTGCCCAACAGTGCGACAACTGGAAGGAAGAGGAGCCCGAGGAACGCCGCGCTGGTCCAGAGCCGGTCCCCCGCACGGGTGAAGGACGGCATCCCGATTTTTATGAACCGGATATCCTCGCTGAGGAGCCTGACATCTTCCCGCGTCGTCCCCGCTATCAGCGGCCCGGGAGTCGCCGCTCCCTGCTCCACGTTCACTTCCAGCTGTGGCGACCGGAGACGAACATATTCGCGCTTCCCCAGGTCGAAATAGGAAAAAGTGATCGGTTTAATCACTTTCAGGCCGGGGTAGCGGGGAAGGACCAGGAATTCAAAGGTCTTGCTCCCCGCGATTCTGTCGCCGCTTCGACTGATGTTGTCGGACACCTTGGGAGAGTACTGTTCGAAGTCGAGCGGAAATTCCACCGCCGGGGCCTCGAGCAGCTTGATGTTCCCCGTCCCGGATACCGCAACTTTGATGCCGACCGGCTCGTTCGTGCGCGTGGCTTTCTTGTCAATCGATGTGCTCATAGCGAATTGACCCACCGCGCCTTTAAAGTCCGCCGGCGCATCGCCGGGGAGAGGATCGACCTTGATTCTCACCGGGTCGCTCCGAACTTCATAGTTCACGTTTCGCCCGAACGGATCCCGGAAAAACGCGTCGAAGGGATCGAGCGAGCGGGGCGATTGCACCTGGACAACGGTCACCAGTTCCATCGGACTGATTTCCAGCGTCCCGGACTGTGTCGGAAAGAGGGCCACTTTTTTGATCACTCCGGTCCGGTACCGCTTGCCGTCCACCACTTCAACAGTCTGCCCCTTCGGCGCGTCCAGATCCTCAACCCAGAACCCGGTATAGTTCGGCGCCTTTTTGAGAGTGAAATCCACGATCGAGACCAGGGTGTAAATCTTGAATGTGACGTTGATCTGCTCACCCTGCAGCACGCGCGTGCGGTCAAGAAGAACTTTCAGCAGGATCTTGTCGGCAAGCTTCCCGGCAACCTCCTCCGGAGTCTGCGCCTGCTGTTTGGGTGCGCTTGAGGCCCGGACAATTTCGAGGTTGACCGGCTGGGATTCCAGCTTCTTCCCGCCAGCTTCAATCGACGCGGACCCGATGGTGACTTTCCCGACCTCTTTCGGTTGCAGCACGTAACTATAGGTAATCGACGACGCCACAGCACCGTTGATGAATTGCATACTCGACGACTGGTTCGGCCCCGCCAGAATATGAAAGCGCGAGAGATCGGGAAGTCGCAGGTTCTTCCCTCCTCCCACCCCCGCGTTGGCGAGGGTGAACGACAGGGTGAGCTGTTCTCCCACCCCCGCCGGATTCCGGTCGACGCCGGCCTCAAAAGTCGGCTCCTGCGCGACCACGGTCCCGGTGATCACCATCGCGAGTATCGCAGCACGGAAATTCATCTCACCAGTCCTTTTCCGTCCGCGGCCGGGCCGCTGGCCGGGCGCGAAGCTTCTTTTGCACCTCACGCTCATTGTTCTTCAAAACGTCGAGGATTCGCCGGGCATCGGCCTTGGAGATCCGCTTTTCCTGTTGCCGTTGCTGCTGTTGAGGCTCTTGCTGTTGATCCTGCTTCTTCTGCTGCTGTTGCTGCTGCTGTTGTTGATCCTTCTTCTTCTGGTCCTTCTTGTTCTGGTCCTTGTTTTGTTGCTGCTGCCGGAGCATCTGCAGGGCATAGGAAAGGTTATATTTCGCATCATAGTCGTCGGGCGACAGTTTCAGGGACTCCACGTAGGAGTGAATTGCTTCCTGGTACTTCTGCTGCCGCAGGTGGGTGTTGCCGATATTGTAGTGCGCCTTCGCCCTGGTCGCGGCCGGCGTCCCGGGCTGAAGGGTAGTTTCATACTGCTTCACGGCGTCGTCCAGTTTTCCTTCTTTGTGCAGGGCGTTTCCCAGATTGAATTTCCCCGGCAGGAGCGCCTGGTCCTTCTCGAGCGCCTTCCGATAGTTGACCTCCGCGTCGGTGTACTTCCCCTCCTTATAAAGGTCGTTCCCTTTGTTCACGAGAGAGCGGACGGATTGTGCCTCGATCGGGGCCGTCAGGACCAATCCGAGGATTATCGGCATCACCAGGTGCGCCCGTTTCATTGCTTGACCTCCTCCTTCCGGAGCGGGTTCCATCGCTCCAGCCAGGGTGTCTTCTTTTCCGAAAGCAGAACCTCCATCATGAGCAGGATCAGCGCCGCGGCAAGAAAGAACTGAAAACGATCTTCGAAATCGGTGAACTGCTTGACGCCGAATTCCTTCTTCTGCAGCGCGTTGATGGCACGATAGATTTCGTCCAGCTCATCCTGTGCCGTTGTCCCGCGGAAGTACTTGCCGTTCCCCGTCGTCGCGATGCGTTCGAGCGATGATTCGTCGAGTTTGGAAACAACCACGTTCCCCATTCTGTCGCGCTTGAAGTCCATCTGCCCGCCTGCTCCGTACACCGGGATGGGCGCCCCCGACGGAGATCCCAGGCCGATCGTGTAGAGCAACACCCCCTTCTGGGCCGCCTCATCTGCCGCTTCAAATGCATTTCCCTCGGTGCTTTCGCCATCGGTGATGATGACCACGACTTTGGTCGTTGTTTCCTTCAGGTCGAATGATTCAAGGGCGCGGGTGATCGCAGCGCCGATATTCGTTCCGGGATTCGGAACCGCGTCCACGTCCACGACGTCGAGAAAGAGATTCGCGGCGCTGTAGTCGGTTGTCAGCGGGAACTGCGTGTAGGCATCCCCGGCGAACACAATGAGGCCAACCCGGTCGCCCGCCAGCCGGTCAATCAGGTTGCGGATCTCGAGTTTCGATTTTTCCAGACGGTTCGGCTTTATGTCCTCCGCCTTCATGCTCAGCGACACGTCGAGGGCGATAAATAGGTCAACCCCCTCCTGTTTGACTTCTTCCAGGCGGGTCCCGATCTGCGGGTTCGCCAGTCCGACCACCAGCAGCGCAAGCGCGGAGAGGATAAGGACGACCCGAACAATCGGCTTCGCCGCGCTCGCCCCCTCGGTCAGCCGCTGCAGCACCGAGGGAGCGCCGAAGCGCTTCAGAGCATTCTGCCGCAGCCGCAGGGCAAGCAGAAAGACCCCGAACACCAGCGGGAGGATCACCAGCAGGTACAGGTATTCCGGATGTGCAAACCGGATCATCAGGGCACCTTCCTCCAGACCGTCATCCCGAGAACGGTGCCGAGAACCCCGCACAGAAGGCCCAGACCCGCCCAGCCATAGAACAGCTCACTCACCGTACGATACGATCGCACTTCGATCCGTGTTTTCTCCATACTATCGATTTCACCGTAGATCTGTTTCAATGCCTGGTTATTGGTCGCACGAAAAAATCTCCCCGCGGTCAATTCGGCGATCTTCCCGAGGGTCTTTTCATCCACCTCGACCGGCATCATCTGATAACGGATACCCAGTGAGGTCGGAACGGGATACGGCGCCTCGCCGATCGTGCCGACACCAATGGTGTATATGCGAATCCCGAATGTCTGCGCAATCTGCGCTGCGGTGATCGGGTCAATTTCACCCCGATTGTTCATCCCGTCGGTCAACAGGATCATCACCCGACTCCGGGCTTTGCTGTCCTTCAATCTGTTGACGCCTTGCGCGATGGCCATGCCGATTGCCGTGCCGTCTTCAACCATGCCGGGTTTCACGACACGGAGCAGGTTCTTAAGAACGCGGTAATCGAGGGTCATCGGACACTGGGTGAAACTCTGGCCTGAAAACACCACAAGCCCGATGCGGTCGTGTTTCCGACCGTCAACAAAGCTCAGCGCCACCTCCTTTGCCGCCTGGATGCGATTCGGCTGAAAATCCTCCGCGAGCATGCTGGTAGAGATGTCAACCAGGAGGACGATGTCTATCCCTTCGGTGATGACGTTCTCCCCCTGCGATGTTGACTGGGGCCGCGCGAGCGCCACGATAACAAGCGCGATGGCGGCCGTCTTCAGGACGAATGGCACGTGGCGCGTGCTCTCACGCAGGGTGGGTTTGACGTGGGTGAACGCACGCAATGTGGAGAACCGGAGATCCGTCGTGGCGGCGCCGCTACGGCGGAGATACCAGAAGACCAGCAACGGGATCATCCCGAGCAGCAAGAGGATCCACGGCTGGGCAAATGTCACATTAGGACCCCACCACATCGGTCCTCCCTCCGGCACCGGGCGCTGCGGCGTTCTCGGCAATCCGCGTGCGTTCTACGACATCATACACTATCTGGATGCTCTCATCGTGTTCCGGGGTGGCCGGCTGGTGCTTCGCGAATTTCACAAGGTCCGCGCGCCGGAGAAGGTGGTCGGCCTTCTTCAGCAGCTCACCGGTCATCCGGATGCGGCGCAGATCGTCAAGAATTTCGTCTGTGGTCCGTTCCAGCGCCATGAGGCGATACCGGTTTTCGAGGTAACGACGCAGGATATCCGTGACCTCCGTATAGTACGGCTTGATCAGTCCCTGCTGCCACAGCTTCTTCTGTTTCAGTGTCCCCAGTTCTTCGAGAGCAATGACGTGGGCGGGCCGTGAGGGCGCCGCGGACACTTCGGCCGCCGGCAGAAGGCGGCGCTTCCACCACCTGTAGAAAAGGTAGCCCATGGCGGCAACAAGGAGCAGGAGCGCGCAGCCGAGGAGGATCTCCTGCCAGGTCAGCGGAATGCTCAGGGGCGACTTGAGATCCTTGATATCCTGGGCCGTATCGACCGGAACAGTCTGGATTGTAAAGTGGAGTTCGCCGGTAGCCACCGTTTGCCCGGCCGAGTCGGTGGCCAGAGTGACCAGAAACTGCAGCGGCGGCAGCGTGGCATCGCCCGAGTCGTACTTCGCAACCACGACGTCGCCGACGGAGACCCTCTCCCCCTCGACGCGGAGCGGTGAACTGCCGAGAATGGTGAACCCCCCGATCGTGTCGGCGAAGAGGGGCCGCACCGCCGCCCCCGGGGCGTGGGAAATCTGCACATGCACCGGGATCGCGTCGCCCACAAGGTACCGGGTGGAATCAACCGTTGCGCGCGCGTACGGCTCCTGGCCACGGAGGGATTGCACGGGGACCGCGGCCGCCGCCAGCACCGCGAGACAGACCAGGACCTTCCCCTTCGTTATCACAACCTGCTCTCCCGAAGCTTGAAGAAATCAACGATCGGCTTGATGTATGGTCGATCGATGCGGATGGGGATCGCGTCCACCTTGCTTCGCAGGAACATCTGACGCCGTTCGGCGCGGCGGGCCTGCCACCAGCGGCCGAACTCCAGCCGGACCTTCGGATCGCTCGTGTCCACCCACCGCTCCTGGCCCGTCTCCGCATCGCGGAACTTGATGATGCCCGCATCCGGAAGCGATTCCTCGCGAGGATCAGCAATCTCCACGGCAATCACGTCGTGCTTCCGACTCATGATGCGAAGGATCCGGTCGTAGCCGGAGTCTACAAAGTCCGAGATGACGAACGCGATCGATCGCTTCTTGCTCACATGGTTGAAGTACTCGAGCGCCTGCCGGATGTTGGTCCGGCTCCCGGCGGGTTCGAAGGAGATGAGCTCGCGGATAATCCGCAGGATGTGCGCACGCCCCTTTTTCGGCGGAACAAACGTCTCGATCCGGTCCGTGAAGAGGAGCAAACCCACCTTGTCGTTATTCTTGATCGCAGAGAATGCCAGGACCGCGCAGATCTCGGCGGCAATGTCGTTTTTCAGTGCTGTTACCGATCCGAACTGCCCCGACCGGCTGAAGTCGACCACCAGCATGACCGTCAGTTCGCGCTCTTCTTCAAACACTTTCACAAACGGGTGGTTGAGGCGCGCCGAGACGTTCCAGTCGATCGTCCGGACGTCGTCGCCGTACTGGTATTCCCGGACTTCCGAGAACTCCATGCCGCGCCCTTTGAAGACGCTGTGGTATTCGCCGGAGAAGACCTGATTGACGACCCCGCGGGTCTTGATCTCGATCTGGCGGACTTTCTTCAGTATCTCACGGGTATCCATGAGGTCTTACGGCACCTCGATCTTGTTCAGCACTTCCTGGATGATCTGTTCGGACGTCACTTCCTCCGCTTCGGCCTCGTAGGTGACCGCCACCCGGTGCCGCATCACGTCGAAGCAGATGGAACGCACATCCTCGGGGATGACATAACCGCGGCGCTTGATGAACGCATAGGCCTTGGCCCCGAGCGCGAGATTGATCGACGCACGGGGTGACGCGCCGTAGCTGATCAACTGGGTGAGATTGCCCAGATTATACTGTTTCGGATTGCGCGTGGCAAACACGATGTCCAGGATGTACTTTTCGATCTTCTCGTCCATGTACACATCGCTGATCACCGAGCGCGCCCGGAGAATATCCGCCGTGCCAACGACATTCGAGGGCTGCTTCAGATCCCCCGCAACATTGGCCCGCATGATCAACAGTTCCTCTTCCTTGCTCGGATACCCGATTTTCACTTTCAACATGAAGCGATCCACCTGGGCTTCCGGGAGCGGGTACGTTCCCTCCTGCTCAATTGGGTTCTGTGTGGCGAGAACCAGAAACGGCTCGGGGAGCTTGTACGTATGCTCGCCGATAGTCACCTGTCGCTCCTGCATGGCCTCGAGCAGGGCGCTCTGGACCTTCGCGGGAGATCGGTTGATTTCGTCCGCCAGGATGAAGTTGGCGAAGATCGGACCCTTCTTCGTCTGGAAACTGCTTTCCTTCTGGTTGTAGATCATCGTGCCCACCAGGTCGGCGGGGAGAAGATCAGGGGTGAACTGGATGCGCTGGAACTTCGCATCGATAGCCGCGGCAAGGGTTTTGACGCTGAGGGTCTTCGCAAGCCCGGGGACACCTTCCAGCAGGATATGCCCGTTGCTGAGAAGTCCGACGAGCAGCCGTTCGACCATATACTTCTGGCCGACGATGGTTTTCCCCATTTCCATCTGTAAGGCGTCGATAAATGCGCTTTCCTTCTGGATTTTCTCGTTGACCGCTTTGATATCTGTTGACATGCTTCCTCCGAAGTCCAACCCTTGAGTTCCTGCAGAAATTCTGAACGAGAAAAGTATGAAAAGACGCCCCGAAATGCAATGCGAACGCGAAGACGCAACAGCCCATCGCGCCGAGGTGGTAGCGACGGGCTGCATACCTGTTTTGACAGTCGAAACGATCGAACGGTTTACTCCTCATTCTATTGACATCAGCTGCCGGGGCGTCAGCAACCACCCCAGCGTCGCACACCGGCCATAGCGCACCTGATCGATGCGCAGTTTGCAGAGCCCCCCCTTCTTCATCGCCATCTGCATCCGGGCGTCTCCGGTCAGCAGCATAGAGGCCAGGGAGCTGAGTGCAGGCTCATGGCCAACAAGGAGTATGCATTGCGCGGCGTGCGTGCGTTCCCGGAGAAGAGCAAGAAGCCCCTCAGGATCTCCTCCGGGTTCCAGATGCGGCGTCAGTTCCGGCGCCTTGCATCCAAGCTCCGCTGCAACGATATCCGCCGTCTCTTGTGCCCGGAGATAGGAGCTGGTCAGGATCAGGTCCGGAGAGATACGCAATGCGCGCATTCCGTGTGCGACGCGATGCATTCTGCGTCTCCCCTCTCTGGTCAGAGAACGCGTGCGGTCACGACGCGGCGATTGCCCCTCCCGGGCCACGGCGATCGCATGACGAAGGAGATAGAGTTCCATCAGCGCCAGAACTTCTGGAGTGCGTCGACCGCATGCATGAATTTGTTCAGCTTCATCGCACGGACCGAGCCGAGAAATTGCAGTACGGGCAGGAAGAATGGAGCGGTGGGTTGAGCATCATGCTGTGCAAACCGCCGGAGCCCGGCGACCAGGACCTCGAGGTCCTGGATCTCCCCCATTGCGGTCTGAAAGTCATCCATGGCCTTGCCGTGCTTCCTGTCGGCCCAGGCAAGCAGCGGGCGAGCCAGTTCGACGGTATAGCGGAATTTCTTGAATGCCACTCGCATGCGGTGGACCGATCGCGGATCCAGCGCCGAAAGCGCTGCGCGCCGCGCCAGAACCTTTCCAAAGGCGGAGGCGGCGGAGCCCGTCAACATTGCCCGCACGGCACCCGACGTCGCGGGAGCTCCGTAGAGCCCCGCTATCGCGGTGTGAACCACAGCAAGAGACCGGATCAGGGAATCCTGACGGATGGCGCGGATCTCGACCAGCACCGCTCGGATGAGCGCGCGTTCCTGTTTGCGCAGGAAGATCTCGTATCGCCGGAGGACAGGGAACCGGCGCCTGAGGCTTCTGACAGCAAGAAGCTGGACGTGGACATCGCGGAGGACGTTGAACGCCTTGAGGAGTTTCCGAAGCTCAGAGGAGGACCGCGTGAAATGTCCGCCAGGGAGAATGGCATCTACCGTTGTCATCGCTGCCAGAAGACGGCGCGTCGCCACGCGCAGGTCGTGGATTGCAGGCTCGGTCGGTCTTCGCCGGCAGCGCGCCACTTCCCGCACAAATCGGTCCCAGCGCTCAGCGAGCGCCACCGACAGCACCGCGACAGGATCTACCGACTGTGTTCTCTTCAGGAAACCTCCAGATGGGTGATCGCGCCGCCGGCGCGTCTCCTCTCTGAATATAGAGAAGGAGGGAGTGACTTGCATCCCATAAAGACACCCGGGGAAGCAAGGGTTCCCTGCTTCCCCGGGTCGCGACGTTTTTCCCGTCGGCTCAGATCTCGCCTCTGAGCGACCTGCTGATGACCTCCGCCTTGCTGTGGATCTGGAGTTTCTGGTAGATATTCTTGATGTGTGTGCGGATCGTCTCGATGGTGACATTCATCCGCGAGGCGAGCATCTTGTAGCTCAATCCTTCGACAAGACCAAGGACAATCTCCCGTTCTCGCCCCGTCAGGTCGGATCCGGGTAGCGGAGTGGACTTCCGCTGAAAGTGCTCGATGACCTTACGGGCTATCGGGGGTGACATCGGAGCTCCACCCGCATAAACCATCTGGATGGCATCCCGAATCTCTGCGAATGGTGTTGTTTTGAGAAGGTATCCCGACGCCCCCGCGCAGAGCGAATCAAAAATCTTGTGAGGATCCATGTACACGGTGAGCATAATGACATTGACCAACGGATGCTCGTCTTTGAGCAGGCGAATGGCGCTGATCCCCGACAATCCCGGCAACCCGATGTCCATCAGCACAACGTCAGGGAGCGACGCACCTTTTATGCTGCTGAAGAACCCCTCTGCAGACTCTTCGGCCGTCTCGCACGTCATGCCGCTCTGACGGTTGCAGAAATCTCTGAGAGCCTCGCGTACTTCCCTGTCATCTTCAACGATGGCCACCCTGATCATGTCCCCAATATAGGGGACCGGAGCTGCTTTGTACATCCCATATTCATGGGAGACGGTCAAATTTTCCTCCTCCGGAACACAACGGCAAATCCGGGCGGGCCTTCGGTGGCCAATTCGCCTCCGATCTGCCGGGCACGCATGGTCATGTTCTTCAAGCCGGCGTGGCCCGAAAGGAGCTCAGTTTCTTTCCTGGATCCATCGTTTGCGATGCGCATGGCGAACGAAACCGGGCCGTTCACCAGGTCGATGCTGACATGGTGGGCGGTACTGTGCCTGGTGATGTTGTTGAGCGCTTCCTTGAAAATCAGATAGAGACTTTGGCGTACCGCCACTGCCAGCGGCCGCTCCGGAGAGAGGCCCTGCACCGTGAAAGTGAACTCGATCTGGGAACCCGGGAGAATCTCTGCTGCAAACTCGCGCATACGGTCCAGCAGATCGCCCACCGTATCATTCCGCGCATCGATGGACCAGACGATATCGGAAAGCATACTGATGATTGTCCGGCTTGCAGTGCCGATCTTCCCCGACGCAACGCGGATGGTCTGGACATCGTCGGCCGTTTGAATGATCTCGGACTGCACCGCGATTTTCGTCAATGTTGAGCCGATGTCATCGTGAAGATCGCTGGCGATGCGTATCCGCATGCGCTCCATAGCCAGAGCGCGGGCCATCCGGAGCCGGTACACGAAGAACAGAAAACCAAATACCAGGAGGATCAAGAGGGATTTGAACCAGACGGTGTTCCAGTAGGGAGGGCGAAGGATGATCGTGAGCTTCGCCACCTCTTCACTCCAGATACCATCGGCATTCGATCCCTGCACCGCAAATGCATATGTCCCGGCATCGATGTTCGTGTAGCGGGCGAACCGCCGGGATTGCGCCTCAATCCACGTCTGATCGTACCCTTCCAGCATGTACCGGTAGCGATTCTCCCGGGGGTTTGTATAGTCCAGCGCGAGGAATTCGACAGTGAAATCACGGAAGGGATATCCGAGTCCCACCCCCACCGGGACAGGGCCTGCCGTCTCCGAAAGAAAAGTGGAGTCGCGCGCAGTCAGACGTGTGATCAGAACGTTTGGGCGATGGGGATTGTCTTTGATGTCTTCGGGTCTGAAGAAATTATAGCCGTTCAGCCCGCCGAAGTACATCGTTCCACTCCTTCCACGGTGCGAGGAACCGAAACAGAATTCCATGCCCTGGAGGCCGTCCGCCGCCGTGAAATTCTTTGATTTCCGTCCGTCGGGTGCATCAGCGCGGAAGCGCGCGAGTCCCCGGTTGGTGCTGAGCCAGAGATTTCCTTCCGCATCGGGCTGGATTCCGTAGATGTACGTATTCGGCAGGCCATCCGCTTCCGTGTAGTGCACGAAGCTCCCCGTTCTCGAATCGAGTCTGTCCAGCCCCGCGCTGGTGCCAACCCAGACAGTCTTCGCATTCTCAACCCACAGGGCATGCACCACGTTGTCGTAGAGGCTCACAGAGTTTGTAGCGTCATGACGATAGGTCACCCACACCCCGGTCGCTGGATCCAGCCGGCTCAGCCCCAGGTCCGTTCCCACCCAGATCGTGCCGTCCGGTCCCTCGGCGACGGCCCAGACCATGTTGTCGGCAAGCGACGTCGCAGTCCCTGCACTGCGGTAATGGCGAAATCCCTTCTGCGGCGATCGGGTGTCCAGCATATCGAGCCCTGCAGCCCGCAGGCCGACCCAGAGACGGCCCTGGCGATCAAGCAGCAGTGCGTTGATCATATCCAGACTGAGGCTGGTGGGGTCTCCGGGCCGCGACACAAAGCGCCGTTCGATGGCTCCGGAAGGCAAAAGGCGAAAGAGGCCTGCCCATGATGCAACCCACATCATCCCTTCCGGTTCTTCGGCAAAGGCGGCAATGCACCGATGGTACCATCCGCTCGGATCCGCCGTGGCCCGGGGAAATTCAGGAAGATGAACGAACAACCCCGTCTTCCGGTCAAGGCGGTCCACACCGCTCCTCAGTGTGCCGACCCAGACATCTCTGTTCCGATGTTCCCACAATGCGTTGATGTTGTTGGAGGTGAGACTGTGCGTAACTCCCGGCCTCGATGACATGTGGTGGAATTTGTGCTTATACGGCGCGCGAATGGCGATGCCATCCTGCCAGGTCCCGACCCAGAGGATGCCCTCGCGATCGAGGAGAAGCGACCAGACCTCGTTGCCGTTCAGCGATGCGGGATCAAAGGGGTTGTTCCTGATGGCGGAAAACAACGTTGTTCGTTCTCCCAATCCGGTTGTCCAGTAGAGGCCGCTGGCGGTGGCAATCCAGATTCCTCGGTTCATCCCTGAACGCCCGATTTCAATATCCCAGATATCATCGCCGCCCAATCCCAGGGAGCGGGGGCTCCCGGCGCGAAGAAACCGCGTTTCCCCGGTCACAGGATCAAGCACCACGAGACCGGTTTTCACCGTCCCAAACCACAACCGGCCTTGCTCGTCTTCGGCAATCGTACGGATTTCGAGCCGCGGGAGCTTTGCCCGCCGGACAATGACGGGCAACTTTTCCACAGCCCCCCCCGCCCGCCGTCGTACCTCCACCCCGCACGCACTCCCGATCCAGAGATCCCCCATCCGGCTGACGCAAAGTGAGAGGATGGAATCGGAAGCGAGGCCGGCGACTTTTGTCCCCCGGCCATGGGCCGAATCCCATTGGAAGAGACCACCCGGGGTTCCGATCCAGAGCTGTCCGGCGCTGTCAATGCAAAGTGCGGTGACATAGTCCGTCACATGGGGGGATGCGAGTGCACCCTCCAGGCGGAATCGCCGGACTTTCCCCCCTTCCGGCAGAAAATTCAGACCGCCGCCGTGCGTACCGATCCATATCCCGCCGCCGCGGCCCTCAACCAGGCGATTGATGCGATTCGCCGAGATGGTAGCCGTGTCGAACGGTTGGTGGTGAAAGATCTGGAAATCGTAACCGCTGTACCGGTTGAGACCGTCCAGAGTCCCACACCAGAGGAATCCCCGCCGGTCCTGGACCATGCAGGAAATCCCATTTTCCGAAAGGCCATCGGCAATGGAGAGTCGGTCAAATCGGAAAGGCGTTTCCTGGGAATGAATGCCCGGGGCATAGAGAAACGCAAGCAGGAGCAAGCGCTGGAGGGGGAAGTGACGAAGGTCGTGCTGTCGCCGGAGCTGAATTGTAACCACGGGTGCTCCACGCGGAAGGAAGAAGGACTTCGACAGTCCTGTGCGAAAATGTAGGGAGGGAACAGGCCAAAGTCAAACAGATGATGGAGGAGCATGTGTCGTTGCTTCTCTGCCAGGAATTCTTCACTGTGGGGCATCGATGATACCCCAAAGGAGATGGGTGGTATGGCTGAACGCAAAGCTCTGCCTCCGGCGGACCTGAGCCTTGCCCTTCAATCGCTCCAGGGATGGAGCCTTACGAACGGCAAGCTGCATCGGGATTTCCGGTTCAAGGATTTCACCGAAGCTTTCGGCTTCATGTCACGGGTTGCCCTTCTGGCGGAACGGCTGAATCACCATCCGGAATGGTTCAACGTGTACGGCACGGTTGTGATCGACCTCGTCACCCACGACGCGGGAGGAATCACTCCGCTGGATGTCGAGTTTGCCCGTACCGTCAACACCTTCTTCGGATGATGGCCCCTGGCGGGTCTTGGAATAGGGAAAGAAAAAGGGCGGCCTGAAGCCGCCCTCCGTGGACCCGGACCGCTGGAGTCACACTCATCTGGTCAATGAACCGACCATGGCTTCAAATTCCTTCTCCGCGCCCGTGACGGTCTTCAGTGGACCGGTCATTTTGAAAAAGACCAAACCTTCCGGCGCTTCGATGATTGACCCGAGGAGGCGATAGTTCTCCTTCTTTGGGGATGATTCCGTCATCATTCCCCCCATCCCCATGTAGGTGCCGTTGATCTGCACGGTTGTCACCTTCAGGCCATTCACCTCGCGGACCGATTTTTCCGGAGGGACGGGATTTTCAAACTGTCCGACCCACCGGTCGATGTTCGCATCCACGACCCCACCCTGTCCCGCACCAAAGTACGAGACGGCACAATCGGCAGATTCTCCGCCCCCTTCAGTCGCAGGGATCACGTAGGTTGCCGCGCGCATAGGCTTCTCCGGACCCTTCGTCCAGCGCTTGGGGATGGTCCATTTTACCCCGGCGACATGACCCTGCGCCGCACCCAGCTCGGCGCCCCCTCCTTTGCCGGAGTTCTTGCTGCATCCGGCGATCACAAAGATCACGAGAAGAAGTAAGCCCATAACCAGAAGAAGACGTTTCATACAAAAGCCCCTTTCGCGAGAAAAAACCTCCCCATGATACCAATTCACGGAGTTGGAATCAAGGCGACGCATAGTGGTGAGCGGAGGTTTTTTCCGGTCACACGGCAATTGAAGATTTTGTCCAATGTTCCTACTTTTTAGAATCCGACCGGTACGCTTTCACCCGCAACGACCATGGAGTGACATGCGTCCGGAAATCCTGCGATCAATGGACTCCGCACCGCATCCACACCAAAGGACGACAGATGAACCATCGGGTGACCGGCAAACAGCCGAATTCCAGAATGTGCCTGGTCTGCGGCCTCAAGAATCCGTACGGGCTCTACGCATCGTTCTATGAACTCGAAAGCGAACAGCTTGTCGCCCTCTTTACAGCCCGGGAAGAACACCAGAGCTATCCCGGGCGTCTTCATGGTGGCGTCACCACGGCAATTCTTGACGAAACGATCGGCCGCGCCATCATGATGAAATACAGTGAGGGTATCTGGGGAGTGACCGTCGAATTCACGACACGCTTCAAACGGCCGATTCCGTTGAACACAGAATTGCGGGTCATCGGCAGGATTGTCAGGGAGGAAGGACGGTTCTTCGAAGGAACGGGAGAGATACTCCTCCCTGATGGCCAGGTGGCAGCGACAGGATCCGGCAGATACATGAAGCTGCCCATCGAGAAGATCGCGGACTTCGACGTGAAGGACCAGGACTGGAAGGTCACACCATCGCCCTCCGACCCGCACGAGATACCGCTGGAGTAACGCCGCGGATAGTGTGTTTCGCAGAGACGGAGAGAACGCAAAGGGAAAAAGGGGTCTCTGCGTCCTTTGCGCCTCTGCCATAGAGCACGCAGATTGCAGAGGCCAGAAGACACTACGGGAGGTTCCGGGAAAGGGCACGATGCCGGTCCGCCCAGAACGCCCAGAGGACAAAGAGCCAGGACGCGTTCGCGACGACGGCGATGGCCGTCACGTTGGGAGGCGGCGGGCTGAAGTAGTTCATCACGCTGATCGCCGCCAGGACTCCGAGAAGTCCCCAGATTGCACCCGCCCCGATCGTATCCTTTGGCCGCGTGCTCGTAAGGTAGAGATATGCTCCGGCAATAAAGAGCCCTCCTTCAACGACCATCGTCGCCGGCACCGAATTCCAGAGTCCCGCCCCCACCTTCATCGTACCGGTGAACCAGAGCGGCAGGTCCGGCCTGTGCGTGATGAAATCGAGAACCCAGTGGCTCAACACACAGAGCCCCACGACAAGGGCGCCGCGCGTTTGGCGGCGCACAGCAAAGTAGAGTCCGGCGCCCAGGACGGACCAGAGCAGCGCTCCCGCCAGGCTGTGGGAAATCGGGTAGTCGACAAAATCCAGCGGCGTTACCGCCGTGATTCCTGGCTCAATGCGCACATGTTCAATCCCCAGAAGGACGAGGACAGGCCAGAGCAGGTCAACGAACTGTGCTGCGGCAAAGAGCGTCCCGAGTGAGGTCCTGGGAGCGGCTTTCTTCGCAGCCAGCGCAACGGCATAGTGGCCTAGAAACATGCTTCCTGTCCTGTGTGGCGGTAGGTGCTACCGGAAGAAATATAGTGAAAAAGTGGGTTCGCTTTCCCCGGGTTCAGAAATCGCGCACCAGCCGATCTGCATGCCTGATCAGGAACCCGATCTCAGATTTCTGCTATCGTGATCCGATAGTGCTTTCACCGGGCAGGGTCCACAGCCGCGAAATCAGCACTTCCGTGACTGACAGCCTCACGCTCCGTACTTCTTGCCATTATATGAAAAAAAGAGTCTTCGTCTCGGATTGCTTCGACATGCTCCATAGCGGGCACGTTGCTTTCCTCATGGAAAACGGCGATCCCGCGGGGTGAGTACGAACAGCTCGCAAAGACTCTTTCCGGCGGCCGGAGATGGTGTGAGCAACACGAAACCCAGCCCGTCATATTTTCCAGCGAAGACCCACATAGGCCATCCGTCCGGCCACCGGCCCCCACACCAGCGAACTGTCGAAGTACCGCCCGTTGGGGTTCCCGGGATCCAGTATCGGTTGGTTCTGGCGGAACCCGAACAGGTTTTCCACGCCAACATAGAGATCGAGCCCCGCAACGAACGATCGCGTCACCTGCGCGTTCACCAGAACAAAACCGGGCGACGAGGTCGGCACCTGCAGTCCGGCCGGATTGTCGCCGGTGTCGGGGATCCGCTTGCTCCCGAACCATTGCACGGTGAGATCATACGACATCTGCGAATCGCCCGCATCCTCCCGCTCCGTCGCATAGGCGAGATTCACGAAGGCACGGTGTCGCGACACCAGAGGACGCTCGCGCAGCGCCCCTCCGATTGTCTGACGGACGTCCAGGTAACGGTATGCCACACGGGTGTCAAACCTTTCGAATGGCTGCATCGAAAACTCCATCTGCACGCTGTTCGAATAGGACACGCCTGCGAGGTTCGTGAACCGGACTTCACGCGGATCGCTGTCGAGGTCGACTACGACCTGTTTATCGAAAGCGGTGCGGTAGAAGTCCATGGCGAATGTCGCCGCCCGGTAATCCCAGAGAAAATAATGGGTCAGGTTCACACCATAGTTCCACGCCACCTCGGGCTGCAAAGGATAGGAAAAGGCGGCAGGCGGAAGAACAACCTGCCGTGCGCTGGCAAGGGTTGAGATGTTTTCCGCAAACACATTTGCCGTGCGCTGGCCACGGCCCGCCACGACCCTGAACACCCAGTCCTCATGGGGAGTATAGCGGAGGTGAACCCGCGGGGTGATGAATCCGCCAAACAGATTGTGGTGATCCGCCCGCAGACCGGCAACGACCGTGAGCGCATCCGCGATGTGCGCCGTGTATTCTGCGAACACCCCCGGTACTCTCTCCGTGCGCTGAAATCGTACGCCCGCAAACATCTCACTGTACTCGTCATAGAGGTAGCTGAGCCCGAAGCGGAGCCGGTGATCCGCACTCCCCATTTCCGTGTCGTAGAGCAGATTGAGATACCCTGTCCGTTGCCGGCCATCGTAGTCCCGCGACCCGAAAAAGGCCGATTGCCGGTAATCGGTGACGGACCATTGCAGACCCACGCTTCGTTTCTGCTCGGCAGAAAAGACATGCCCCGTCTTCCCCGAGAGGGTCACCTGCTGGGAGCGCGTCCGGAAGCCATATTCCAGGGGAGAACGTAAAAGGCTCTGCCGGTCCATACCCGAACCGCGATCCGTCCCCCCCTCCTTCTCATCCTTCACGAATTGAACACCGATCTGGCCTTCCAGCCCAGCGACGGACGAGAACGCAAACCGCTGGAGTGCATTGACGGTCTTTGTGAGAGGGAGATCCAGAAAACGATCTCCGTTCCCATCCAACCGCCCGCGCTGAGTCCCGAAGTGCAGCAGGGTCATCGACGACCAGTGGTCGTCCAGCCGCTGCCGATAATGAAGGTTGCTCTCCAGACGCAACTCTTCGTTCCCATACACATTCACAAACAGCTTCTTCTCGTCTTCGTTGCCCGGTTTGCGGAGTTCAACGTTGATCTGCCCGGTGATGGATTCGTAACCATTGGCTACCGATCCGACGCCTTTCGACACCTGAATGTTGTCCACCCACGTTCCGGGTATATAGGTCAACCCGACATTCGAGGTCAGCCCCCGGATTGCCGGAAGATTCTCGGCCGTGATCTGCGAGTACGTTCCTGCCAGGCCGAGCATCTCGATCTGGCGAGTCCCGGTGATGGCATCCGTAAACGACACATCGATCGAAGGATTGGTTTCGAAGCTTTCCGAAAGGTTGCAGCAGGCCGCCTTGACCAGTTCTTTTCCCGTCATGATCTGCGTCTTGCGCGGATCCAGGTAATCAATGAAGGTGCTCGACCGTTCTCCCACCACCTCCACATCCGAAAGCTCCTTTGCCTCGGCCTTGAGAACAATCCGCACATTCCGCTGGTCCGTCACGGTGACCGTATCTGCACGGTACCCCACACAACTAACCACGAGGCGATTGCTTAAAGCATGGCGTAGAATCAGAAACGCACCGCTTGTATCGGTTGTCGTACCGGTCGTCGTTCCTAGCCAGTAAACACTCGCCCCGACAATCGGGGAATGCGCTCCGGTGCCGGTGCGTTCCACAATATTCCCCCGCAGGGAGGTCACAGACTGCCCTGCAGCCAGCAGAACAACACCGAGAAGGAGCAAAATTAAGAAGATGAATGTACGCATCCGGGTTCCTAGCCGTTCGACAGGTTGGATTTCTCCCGCCGAACCGGATGCGGGGCATCCGTCCGGCGGGAAGAGTACCCACCGACAAACAACGTCAGTGAGCCTTGTCTGCCTCACGGTACAGGCAGCACCCGGGGAGGTCGCTATAAACGGCGTCGGGGGCCTTGAACTTTTCGGTATCATGCCCGACAGCCGCGACACGGTGTTGCAGCGAATCTATCGAGATTGCGGGAGACAGGTACGCGACGGTGACCGTTTTACTCTTCTTGTCCCATCTCGCGAACTTGACCTCCTTGACCTTAAGGGCCTTCTCGATCCGGGTCTTGCACAAGTTGCAGTTGCCAGAAACCGCAAAGGTCGCTTCGACGACCTTTGATTCCTGGGCCGTGCCGGATGAGAACAGAAGCAGGAAAACAGCAAGGACTGCGGCGAATGATTTCATAGAATTCCTCATGGAAGCATGGTGAACATCAGTGAACGGCGAACAACTCGTCCCTGATGCCGATCACACGAGGAAGGTGCAGTTGAGGATGGTTGTGGAAACGGAACGTGGAGGAGGATGATGGACGGGAACTGTTCGATCGAACATCTGCTCGACGACAACTTCCGGTAGCAGAGGACATTCCGCAACAGCGATCGTCTCCACCTTCAGGAGGGGAGTGGCTATCGTCTGCTGCATTTCATCGAGATGAAAGCTCTTCAGCTCCAGGGTGCAACAGCCTGCATCCGGAGACTCGTCCCCGCAACCGCAGGCATCATCTGTGGAGGTCGGCATCATTTCTACGGTGGTCTTGCCGCCGCAGGTATGTACCAGGATCTGAATCCCCCCCGAGAAGAGAAGGAAGAGAAGGATGAATGCTATGGAAGCCAGCCTTTTCACAGTCAAATATTACGAAATTAACAGATATAATTCAAGGTTTCGGAGAAACGCAGGGTAAGTCTTTTACCAGAAACCTATTACACCCGCCAGAGTCAGGAGAGCCAGCCATGGTCGCGATACCAGCAGCACGTTTTCCGCATACCTTCTTCAAGGTCAATATGCTGCTGGAAGCCGAGTTCCGCCTTTGCCCGTTCGACCGAGCAAACCCAGCCGGGCTGTATCGACTCTTTCACCTTCCCGAGGTTGAAGAAAACGTTCTGGTGGGTGATTTTTCCCACTCCCTCCACGACAGCGCCAATGCAATAGACGAGCGCATGCGGAAGCCGGATACAGTGCGGGTGACATTGCAGAACGCGACCGATGGTTGCCCCTATCTCATGATAGCTGTAGGCACACTCACTGGCAATGAAGTATGTTCTCCCGATTGATGCACGACTGCTTCCTGCCAGCAGGATTCCTTCGATCAAATCATCCACATGAATCAGGCTGAGGAACTTGTCATGGAAACCGATGAGCGGCTCGATCCCCTTCTTGATCAGGCAAATATATGCGTACATGTCTCTGTCGCGTGGACCATAAACGGCGCAGGGCCGAACGATGGTCGTCGGAAAGACATCCTCCATCCGGAGCACCTCCATCTCGGCGAGCATCTTGCTCCTCCCGTAATCCGAGACTGGATGGTAAGGCGCTTCCTCCACCAGCGGAGTCCCGTCCAGGGATGGGCCCGTCGCAGTCAGACTGCTCACGTACACGAATCGCCGCAGCGACGACCCGAACCTCCGGCACATCTCCAGCAGATGTTTTGTGGAATCCGCATTTCCCTCGTAGTATTCTCGTGAAGTGCGGCAACGAGTTACTCCCGCCACATGATAAATCGCAGTCACTCCGTCCAGAAGTCGATCCCACGATACGCCATTGTTCAGGTCAGCCAGAACCACCGGCACGCCTGCCCTGCGAACGACATCACCATACCGATCGTCTCTGGCGACGGCGAGAACATCTTCCCCCCGCTCGCGCAGTCGCTCGACCAGGTGGCTTCCGATGAACCCCGTGCCTCCGGTGACAAGCGTACGCATCTTCGATTCCTCCTTTCAGCAACTCGACGGAAAGGTAACGATTGTCAACAAGATGTCAAAACTATCCCCCGGAATTCCGGCGGTTCCGGCAGGGGATCGTATCGCACTCTCGCCAAGCGCTGGGGCGAGGATCCGGTCACTCTCCGGATGATGTTGCGTCTCTCCAGGTCGAGCTTCACGCACGTCACGGAGCAGGTGAGCGATCTGAGGGATTTCCTCTCGGAGGGACTGCGGTGGGTTCGGACCTTGCCGGGGAGATCACGATAGGCCACTCCCCGGCTGCGGACGGAAATCGCTTCCAGGATCGCTCCCCTCGCAGGCAGATGCTCCCATTCGGCAATACGGGGCAATATCCTTGCACGATCCGGGTGTACCAATTGGACCGTCGCAAAACGGTTGTCTTGATAACCCCTGCACAGGAATGTTTGGATGGAGCTGATTTCTTGGTCATTTTCTCGCCTGTCCTCTTGACATTCTCCCCCTCAATTCCTATCGTCATCAATTCATTCCGTGATTCGCGTGACAACTGCTCCTCAACACTCGGCTGCTGCACCCTGTACCACGGGGTTTCCCTGCGAAGCCCCGCTGATATTGCTTTCGCTCCCGCTAAGATTTTCCGTTTCCCACAGCAACAGAGCATCCACGTACCCATCACTCATCTTCACATCCAGGAGGGAAGTCATGCAATCGGTTGCAGTTTGTTCTCGTAACATTCTTGCGCTTGCTGCAGCTGCGGCAATCGCGCTGGCGGGGTGCGCGCCCAAAGGTCCCCAGCAATCTCCGGTCGAGCGTGGGAAGTATCTCGTCATGGCTGGCGGCTGCAACGACTGTCACACGCCGAAGATCATGACTGCGGCAGGCCCGGTTCCCGATACCACCCGTCTTCTTGCTGGACACACCGCCGGTTTATCGCTCGCTGAAATTCCGGCGGGAATATTCGGCCCCGGAAAGTGGGGCGCGTTAACGAATATGGATCTGACGGCGTGGGCCGGGCCGTGGGGGGTGAGTTTTGCCTACAACCTGACCCCTGACATGCAAACCGGAATCGGAGGCTGGCCCGAGGAGATGTTCATCAAGACGTTGCGAACCGGCAAGTTCATGGGGATGTCACGCGATATCCTTCCGCCGATGCCGTGGCAGACAATCGGGCAAATGACCGACGATGACCTGAAAGCTATTTTTGCGTACCTCAAATCGATCAAGCCGATTCACAACGCGATCCCCGTGCCTCTTCCGCCCGCACAGCAGTAGCCGGATTTTCGATCCTGCTGCTTTCGAGGTCCCGCGCGTGTAGTACCCGACAATGGTTCACCGATGACGGGCTATCCGACAATCGGTGAACCATTGATCGCCAATTCCCCGTCTTCCATCCGCTGACAGCGCGTCTTCTTTCCACTCCTCGTTTGCTCCTCTGCCGTCCCTGCATTGGCCGGCCACCGGGCTCGGGATTCACCTTTCTAGCGTCTTACGCCCGACATCCTCTGCGCTTCATTCAGCAACCTGTTCGTTCTCCGTCTTCGATCTTCGATTGTGCGGCCTGCTTTCAGCGAAGCCACAACGCATGGTACTTCTGGCGGGCGGGCCGGGGATTGACAATCCTGAGGATCCGCGCTATCTTGCGGCTGTTGTTGAACTGGAGGACACCATGGACCGTCTGCCGCGACGCGATTTCCTCAAATTGCTTGCCGGAACGTTCTCTGCCGGCGTTATCGATTGGGACGCATTCCCGGTCGGACACCAGCCGACCAATAGCGCAGGCACCTACGATGCCATTGTCATAGGGGCAGGTCTCGGTGGGCTCTCGTGTGCAGCGGCATTTGCCCGCCAGGGATTCAAGCCTCTGGTGATCGAGCAACACGACAAACCGGGCGGCTTCGCCACCGCGTTCCCCCGTCCGGGAGGATTCCTCTTCGACGTCTCGCTTCACTCCACCACTGTCGGTGAACGGAACGGCATCCGCAATCTTATTCAAGGTTTCCCCGAGATCACCGAGATCGAGTTCCTTCCCCATCCCAGCCTTTACAGGGTCCTCTTCCCCGAACACGATATCCGGGTCGCACAAAGGAACCCCGACGCATTCATCGCCACACTCACCGCCTTTTTCCCGGATGAACAGGACGGGATCCGGGGACTCTTTGACGACATCGCAGGACTCGCGCGCGACGTAGGGCGGCTCTCGGAGGCCCATGGAAAAGTGGACATGAGCCGCTTCCCTCTGGATTTTCCACACCTCTTTCGCCACTACACCGCCACGTGGGGAACGATGGTCGATAGCCGCATAAAAAACCCGCGTCTCAAAGCAATAATCTCATCGCAATGGGGATACTATGGACTTCCCCCGTCGCGCCTCTCTTCCTTCTACTACGCTCTCCCGTTTCTGGGATATTTGACCGAAGGGGGGTTCTATCCGAGGGGGCGCTCACAGGACATCAGCAATGCGCTTGCCCGGATCATCCGCACACGGGGCGGCACCGTTCTGCTCGGCACCAGCGTCGAAAGGATCCTCGTCAAAGGCGGCGCCGCTTCCGGCGTTGCCACAGCAGACGGGAAGGAATTCTCGGCCAGGGTTATTGTGTCGAATGCCAATCCTTTCGACACGTTTCAAAAGATGATTGACGACCGGACCGCCCTTGCGGAGTACGAATCCCGATGGCAACAGTACAGTCTCAGCCTCTCCTGTTTCCAGGTTTTCCTGGGATTGAAGGAGGATCTCGTGACAAAGCTGGGGATTCCCGACTCCGAAATCTTCGTCGAGACGTCTTATGACCCTGAGGCCGCGTACCTCGGGGCCCTTAAGGGAGACGTCGAAAGCGGGGGAGTCGGCATCTCGCTCTACGACAACATCTATCGGGGGTATTCGCCCGAAGGGAAGAACACCATTAACCTGCTGACCTTGCAGGGATACGGCCCGTGGGAGGAATTCGAAACCGACTACTTTGCCGGGAGGAAGGGACCATACAAGAAGGCGAAGGAGCGGATGGCCCGTATTCTGATCGAGCGGGCGGAGAAAGCATTACTTCCAGGGCTTTCAGGGGCAATCGAGGTTATGGAGGTCGGCACGCCCCTGACGAACGTTCGCTACACGAGGAATCCGCGAGGTGCCGTGTACGGCTGGGATCAAACCGTCAACAACTCCGGCTCCACTCGCGTTGGACACTCAACGCCAATCAAGAACCTCTACCTTGCCGGCGCCTGGTCCAGGCCGGGTCACGGTTATGGCGCCGTGATCCCGAGCGGGCTGGAGTGCTTTGCCGAAATCATGAAGTCCTGGTAAAAGGGACGTCAGGCGTTCAAGCGGCCGTGCACGAAGATGCAATTCGAGGCGAAGGGGTTAACCTGTTTGCGGAGCGTGTGAGGGAGTAAGGCCGGCGCCCCCGGATTGCCGGAGGCCGATCGTGGTCTGCCAGGGGCCTTACTTCAAGAGCAACATTGTGCGTGTCTGGACGAAGTTCCCGGCCTGGAGCCGATAGAAATACACTCCCCCCGCCAGCAAGGCCGCGTCAAACCTGACCTCGTACCTCCCTGGTGACTTCCTCTCGTTCACCAGAACCGCCACCTCACGGCCAAGCAGATCATAAACGACGAGCCGTACTGTGCCGGCGACTGGCAGTTGATAGATGACGCCCGTTGTTGAATTAAAGGGGTTCGGAGTATTCTGGTAGAGCGTCAAACCCTCCGGAAGCGCACCCGATTGATGACTGAACTCAACAGAGACAGGCGTGAAAACACGGTTGAGTCGTTGCCAGATCTTTTCGTTAAGAGTGAAAGGGACAAGGGAACTGTCCGGAGCGTCTCCCATTCTGACGAAGACGATGTTCATACCGGGAACGACGTTAATGAACTGTCCGTTCTTCCCGAGGGCAGCGATCAGGTCTTCCGGTGCCGACGGATTCAAAGAACCTGGAAACACGAACTGTGTTTGGGGAAGCATATACGACGGCTTGCCGTTGAGCCACCAGAGGTACCCGTACGATTGGTTCAGCGGTTGTGAGGTGTTCACCATTGCATGGTAGTATGCGGTATCCGTAAGGACCGGCGTCGTTCCCCACGCGCCGCGATTCAGAATCAGGAGACCAAACCGCGCCATACTTCTGGCGGTGCTGAGGAAAACGTTATTGTATCCAGATTTGATGAACAGACCGGACATTCCGCTCTTGACCGCGACTCTCGTAGTGAAGAATTGGTTCATGGAGAGACCGGTTGCAGATCGTAGGACGGAATCCAGCAGGGTGTACGGGCCATTATGGTATGCCCAGCGCGTTCCGGCGTCTGCAAGATAGGTCAGACAGTTCTTCTCGGTACAGTATGGATCGGCAACACCATCATCCAGCCCGGTGGTCATTGTGATCTGGTGACGGACGGTAATCAGATCCTCTTTGGCGGGCGGGCTCGCGGTCCACCCTTTCCCGAGCTACTTCGACGTTGTGTCCTGGAGAGAGAGGATTCCTTCCTGCTGTGCGATACCGACAAGAAACGCGGTGAGCGTTTTACCGGCAGAGGCCCAGTACCAGGCACTGTCTTTTCCAAATGTGCCGAAGTATTGTTCGATGGCGATGCGGCCATCTTTGAGGAGGAGGAACGCACGCGTATTGTTCGCCGCGAGAAAATCCCGCAGCGTATCGATGGATGTTGTGCTCCACCCCAGTGCGGATGGGCTGACGGTATCCCAGGCTGATCCCGTCAGTGGAGGGAAATACAGAGATTGTGCCTCTGTACGGCAGGAAACCGCAAACAACAGAGCAAGGAAAATGAAGCGTCGAAAATTCTTCAGATGCATCCGGGTCTGGCCTTGTGGTGAAGCGTTGCCCTGCGATTCCCTGCTGTGCGCATCCCGCCATATCCTGCAGTTCATACTGTCTGGCAGGGTCGGATCGGGAGCTGTCAGGCAAAGCCCGAGAACATCACCGGCGTGGCTGCAGCGAACAAAACCTCAGCGCATGTCCACAATATCGTACTCGCCTAATTGCAAAGGATACCGGCCGTATTCACGGAGGAGCCGAATGACATAATCATAGTTCTCCCCGGAAACGTTACTTGGCACGGAGTGGTCTGATTGAGCGATATAGCCCCCACCTTTGGCAGCATTCAATCTGCCGAGCACCATCCGTTTGATTTCATCCTGTGTGCCATGGGCCCAGGTGATCACATCCAGATTACCGCAGAACCCGATCGTATGTCCGTATCGCCGGCGCAAGTCGACAACATCCATTCCCGCTTTGGCTTCAAGCGGGTTGTAGGCGTCCACCCCAATGTCAATGAAATCCTGAAAGATCCGCTTCACGTTTCCACACCCGTGATAAATGACCGGAAGTCCATGCGAATGGCATTCCTCAACGATGGCTTTCACGACAGGTTTGAAGCATCGACGCCAATAGTCGGGTGAAAAGAACATGTCTCTGGTGTAGGCAACATCGCCCCAGATGACCATCCCATCCAGCCTCCCCCCTGCCGCTTTGATTTGTCCTTGAGCCATCCCGAGAACAAATGCACCGATCCTTTCAATGAATCTCGCGAGCTCATCAGGGTAGAGCCCGATCCAGAGCATTACATTTTCAGAACCGATAATGCGCCATAACGTTTCCTGTGCTTCACACACGCTGCCGTAGACGGGAAAATCGGGATAGAGTGCCTTCACGGTTTCCACCCATGCCGCCGAATTCCTCGCAAAACCGTCACCCACACCGGCGATCTGATTATCGCCCGCACTGAAATACCGCCGGGCATCCCAGGGATCATCGAATCGGAAAGAT
>Ga0326726_10000546_pt1 | contig 34900 bp, 30 predicted proteins | sample MHFenrmetagenome_2_FD_207603 | JGI IMG/M metagenome (GOLD analysis project Ga0326726, IMG submission 207603) | Lab enriched peat soil microbial communities from Michigan Hollow, Ithaca, NY, United States - MHF15MN | ecosystem: Environmental > Terrestrial > Soil > Wetlands > Peat | place: USA...
GCGTTCGACGATATTCGGTGTCGCCTCAAAATAGACCAGCCCCTTGATGTAGTACGCATAGTCACAGCGCGGATGCGTAGGATTCTCGCGGATAAACTGGTCGGCGGCGTCCACCGCCGATTCGGTTTCGTGATTCCGGTAGTACGTGTACATCAGATCGAGACGTGCCTGACGCGCGGAATCGCTGAACGGATAGCGGGCTTCAAGCGCCTCGTAAAGCTTGATCGCTCCCTCGTAATTGGAGTCCAGCATTTCCTTATGGGCGCGCTCGTAGATCACATCCGGATTCGACAGGCGGGCATCCTCCTTGCGCAGGCCGCGATGACAGGCACTGAGGGCGAAAGCAGCGACGGCGAGCGCCAGAATGGCGAGCAACCGGGTCGGGGTTCGAGTCATCACTGCTCTTGTTATCCTCGGTTTATAGTGCCCTGCCAGCCGGGCCATCGAACGGGGCGCGAATTATAGCCTAAAGCCCTGACTACCTTTGACCGGCCGAGCCTTTTGACAGACCCCGACCCAGGAGTTCCATGACATCACGAGCCGAGCCAACGATCATCGAAGTCTCCGCCGAACTGACGGGGTTTCGCCTGGATCTGGCACTCGCACGCCTGCTACCCGCGTACTCCCGCAGCCGTATCCGCCAATGGATTGATGAAGGGCTCGTGCAGGTGGCGGGGCGGTCGCGCCGGCCACGCGATCTGGTGCTGGCGGGTGAGCGGATATCGATCACGATGCCGGACCCTGTCCGTGCAGCGGACGCCGAACCGCAGACGATGGATCTTGAAATCGTGTACGAGGATGAAGCGATTTTCGTGGTCAACAAGCCGGTGGGGCTCGTAGTGCATCCGGGGGCCGGTAACCCTGATCGGACACTGCAGAACGCTCTGCTGGCTCGCGATCCACGTCTGGCCGGCATTCCGCGCGCGGGCATCGTTCATCGGCTCGACAAAGACACGAGCGGGCTCCTGGTCATTGCACGCACGCTGACCGCGCAAACGTCGCTGGTGAGGCAACTGGCGGAGCGCAGCGTGCATCGTGCCTATGAAGCGGTGTGTGTCGGCGTGCTCACGAGTGGCGGCACCATCGAAGCGCCGATTGCGCGGCACCGGGCCGACCGCAAGCGCATGACCGTGCGTTCGGACGGGCGTGCGGCGGTGACGCACTACCGGGTGATCGGGCGATTTCGCGGGCACACGCATCTGAAGGTCGAGCTCGAAACCGGCCGCACGCACCAGATCCGTGTGCATCTGGCGCACATCAAGGCGCCCATCGTTGGTGATCCAGTCTATGGCGGGCGTCTCAGGATTCCCCGTGGCGCTACGCCCGCGCTCGCCGCCGCGCTCAAGAATTTCAAGCGGCAGGCATTGCACGCCGCACGGCTCGAGTTCGACCACCCGCTCACAGGTGAGCGCGTCGGCTGGAGCGCTGCCTTGCCACGCGACATGGCCGACCTGTTGAAAGCGTTGCGAGCCGACGCCAAAGTGGCGTCATAGTGCGCGCTGATTTCATTCTCCGGCCCGACTGGCCTGTGCCATCCCACGTGCACGCCGTGCAAACGCTGCGCACGGGCGGGGTAAGTCGCGGTGAGTTTGCTTCGCTCAATCTTGGCGCCCATGTCGGCGATGACGCGGACGCGGTGCAGGAGAATCGTGCGCTCCTCGCGCGGGTTCTCGAGTTGCCGGGCGAGCCGCTGTGGTTGTCTCAAGTGCACGGCTCACACGTCGTGATCGCGGATGCGCGGGAGACGCGCACGGGCGACGCGATCGTTGCGCGCAGCGCCGGTCTCGTGTGCGTGATTCAAACGGCGGACTGTCTGCCAGTCTTGTTCACTAACGCCACTGGCACGTGTGTCGCGGCCGCTCACGCGGGCTGGCGGGGACTCGCGGGTGGCGTGTTGGAAGCAACGGTACGGGCCATGCTGATGGCAACGGCCGAACCGGCGGAGAGTCTCATCGCCTGGCTCGGGCCGGCCATCGGCGTCGAGGCGTTCGAGGTGGGTGCGGAGGTGCGCGCAGCCTTTGTCACTCACGACGAGCGCGCGTCCCGCGCCTTCACGCCGAATGCGCGTGGCCGCTGGCAGGCCGATCTTTCCATGCTGGCGCAGCAGCGCCTCACGGCGGCCGGAGTGACGAAAATTCACGGCGGCGGACTCTGCACGGCCACCGACAGCGAGCGCTTTTTCTCGCATCGCCGCGACGGACGCAGTGGCCGCATGGGCACGCTCATCTGGCTCTCTTGAGCGCTCATGCTAGGATCGTTTTTTTGTTTCCCCCTAGCCAATAAGAAGACCCATGTCGACTCTGGGCTGGATCGTCCTCGCCACGGTGGCCGGTGGCCTCCTGAGCGTGTTGTTCGCAGCGCTGTTTCTGCTGACGCCAGAGCGCGCGCGGACGGCGCTATTACCGCATTTCGTGAGCTTCGCAACCGGTGCGTTGCTGGGCGCGGCGTTGTTATCGCTGTTGCCAGAGGCGATCAAGATGGCAGGTCGCGGCGGGGAAGATCGCATCGGGCTTGCCCTGGTCGCCGGCATTCTCCTTTTCTTCGTGCTCGAGAAGTGGGTGCTGTGGCGACACTCCCACGATCACGACGGACACGATCACGGTGGGCATGATCATGGTGGGCGGAGTGGCGCGCACGCGATATCGAGACAAGATCACGTGGCGGCCAAACTCATCCTCATAGGCGATGGTATTCACAACGCGCTTGACGGTGTCGCGATCGCGGCGGCGTTCATGAGTGGCACTGAGGTTGGTATTGCCACGAGCGTCGCTGTGATCGCGCATGAAGTGCCGCACGAGGTTGGCGCATTTGCGGTGCTCCTGAATGGCGGAATGTCGCGTGCGCGAGCACTGGCGTTCAATCTGCTATCAGGTCTTACCGCCGTCGCTGGCGGGTTAATTGCATATTTCGCCCTCGGGCATGCCCTGGGTTTCCTGCCCTATGCCATCGCCCTGGCGGCGGCCTCGCTCCTGTATGTGGCGGTTGCCGACCTGATCCCAGGGCTGCACAGGCAGGTCGCGGTCGTCGCGGGTCTCTTCCAGGTCCTGCTGATAGGGGTCGGCGTGGCACTCATCTTCTATTTGGCTGACTGAGGGCCCACCATAGGCTCCGCATAACCCCCTATAACCATTGAATCGCCTCGTTCGGGCCACACATCCCGGTCCGAACCCCTTTATTTGGAGCGGTCCTCATGAGGATGGACAAACTGACGAGCAAGTTTCAGCTGGCGCTGGCCGATGCCCAGTCGCTCGCGGTCGGTCGTGACCATCAATTCATTGAGCCCGCGCACCTGCTGTACGCCTTGGTGGACCAGCAGGGCGGTAGCGCTCGGCCCCTGCTCGCCAAGGCGGGTGCCAACGTCAACCAGTTGCGTTCCGACCTTGGTGCCTTGCTCGACCGCCTGCCGAAAGTCGAGGGCGCGGCCGGTGAGGTGCACGTTTCCAATGACCTCAACCGGCTGTTGAACGTCACGGACAAACTTGCGCAGCAGCGCGGTGATCAATTCATCGCGAGCGAGCTTTTCCTGCTCGCGGCGTTCGAGGACAAGGGCGAACTCGCCAAGATTCTGAAAGGGAGCGGCGCCGTCCGCGGTGCCATCGAGAAGGCCATCGACGAAGTGCGCGGCGGCGAAAAGATCGAGGACGCGAACGCCGAAGAGAGCCGCCAGGCGCTCGAGAAGTACACGGTCGATCTCACCGAGCGCGCGAGTCAGGGCAAGCTCGATCCCGTGATTGGCCGCGACGATGAAATACGCCGCACGATCCAGGTGCTGCAGCGGCGCACCAAGAACAATCCGGTCCTCATCGGCGAACCCGGCGTCGGCAAGACCGCTATCGTGGAAGGCCTCGCGCAGCGCATCGTCAACGGTGAAGTGCCGGAAGGCCTCAAGGACAAGCGCATTCTGGCCCTCGACATGGGCTCGCTCATCGCGGGCGCCAAGTTTCGCGGCGAATTCGAGGAGCGCCTGAAAGGCGTGCTCACCGATCTCGCCAAACAAGAAGGGCAGGTCATTCTCTTTATTGATGAGCTGCACACCATGGTCGGCGCCGGCAAGGCCGAGGGCGCCATGGACGCCGGCAACATGTTGAAGCCGGCGCTCGCGCGCGGCGAGCTGCATTGTGTCGGCGCGACGACGCTCGACGAGTATCGCAAGTACCTCGAGAAGGACGCGGCGCTCGAGCGGCGCTTTCAGAAAGTGCTCGTGAACGAGCCCTCGGTCGAGGACACGATCGCGATTCTGCGCGGCCTCAAGCAGCGCTACGAAACCCATCACGATGTCGAGATCACGGATCCCGCCATCGTCGCGGCGGCGACGCTGTCGCATCGTTACATCGCCGACCGGCAGTTGCCGGACAAGGCGATCGATCTGATCGACGAGGCCGCCGCGCACATCCGCATGGAGATCGACTCCAAGCCCGAAGCGCTCGACAAGCTCGAGCGGCGCCTGATCCAGCTCAAGATCGAGCGCGTGGCTTTGCAGAAAGAGGCCGACGACGCTTCCAGGAAGCGGCTGGCCGCGCTCGACGTGGAGATCCGCACGCGCGAGAAGGAATACGCCGATCTCGAGGAAGTCTGGAAAACCGAGAAGGCCGTGCTGCAGGGTGCGGCGCAGGTGAACAAGGACCTCGAACGCGCGCGCCTTGAGCTCGAAGCCGCCCGCCGCGCCGGCAATCTGCAGCGCATGGCGGAGCTTCAATACGGCAGGATTCCGGAGCTCGAGAAGAAGCTTGGCGCTGCGATTGAGGCGGAGAAGCGCGAGTCGCATCTCGTGCGCAACAAGGTGACCGAAGAGGAGATCGCGGACATCGTGTCCAAGTGGACCGGCATCCCGGTGTCGAAGATGCTCGAGGGCGAGCGCGACAAACTCCTGCGGATGGAAGACATGCTGTCCAAGCGGGTCGTCGGTCAGGACGAGGCCGTCAGAATCGTCGCGAACGCGATTCGCCGATCACGCGCGGGTCTTTCGGATCCGAAGCGGCCGAACGGTTCATTCCTGTTCCTCGGGCCCACCGGCGTCGGCAAGACCGAGCTCTGCAAGGCGCTGGCGGAGTTTCTGTTCGATACGGAAGAGGCGCTCATCCGCATCGACATGTCCGAATTCATGGAGAAGCATTCGGTCGCGCGGATGATCGGCGCGCCGCCGGGCTACGTCGGTTACGAGGAGGGCGGCTATCTCACGGAGGCGGTGCGGCGTCGTCCATACTCCGTCATCCTGCTCGACGAGGTCGAGAAGGCGCACCCGGATGTGTTCAATGTGCTGCTGCAAGTGCTCGACGACGGCCGGCTGACGGACGGACACGGCCGCACCGTCGACTTCCGCAATACCGTCATCATCCTCACCTCGAACCTCGGTTCGCAGCTGATCCAGGAAATGTCGGGCGAGGCCAACTACGCGAAGATGAAGACCGCGGTCCTTGAAATCGTGCAGCAGAATTTCCGTCCGGAGTTCATCAACCGGCTGGACGATATCGTCGTATTTCACCCGCTCGGTGCCGAGCAGATTCGCGCGATCGTCGACATTCAACTCGGGTTCCTCAAGCGCCGGCTCGCCGAGCGCGACATCGAACTCACGCTCGATGATTCGGCGCGCGATCGGCTGGGTGAGGCGGGCTACGATCCGGTGTATGGCGCGCGGCCCCTGAAGCGGGCGATCCAGCAGCGCATCGAAAATCCGCTCGCGCAGCGGATCCTCAAGGGCGAGTTCGGGCCCGGCCAACGGGTACGGATCACGGTCAAAGACGGTGAGCTGGTGTTCGCGCCGGTAGCGGCACCGGTCGCCGCGCGCAGACCGGCGAAAGAGGCTTGAATCCTCGCCTGAGTCCCGTATCTTTGCCGCGCCCTACGACCTGACTGCAGCATCCGATCCGACGAGGCCATCCATGCCGTTCTACGAGTACGAGTGTCAGAAATGCGGACACAAGCTCGAGGCGATGCAGAAGATTTCCGATCCGCCGCTCAGGAAATGCCCTGACTGCGGCAAGTCTGCGCTCAGGAAGTTGATGTCCTCGCCTGTGTTCCGGCTCAAGGGCTCGGGCTGGTATGAAACGGACTTCAAGTCCGACAAGGAGGGCAAGCGCAATCTCGCGGATCAGCCGGAGAAGAAGCCAGAGCAAAGGGAAGAATCGAAGGCGCCGGCGCCCACGACGGATGCGAAGAGCGAAACGAAGACCGAGACCCAGCCCGCAGCGAAATCTGAGCAGAAGAGCGCAATTGAGGCCAAGCCTGCGGCGGTCGACACCAGCATACGCAAGCGGGGCGCGGCAGCGAGCCGCACACGCAAGCGTGTTGCCCGGCGACCCAAGTAACGAAAGCGAAGCGAAGAAGTAGAGCGAATGAACGACGTGCCAGAACCCGCTCCCGTTCGAGCGTCGCCCATGCGAGCGGTCCGGCGCTATCTAGTGGCGGGCATGCTGGTGTGGGTGCCGATCGGCGTGACGCTCCTCATCGTGCGTTTTTTCATGGGCCTGATGGCGGGCCTGCTCCGCACATTCGTGCCGAATCCCGGCGAACAGCAGCACATGTGGCTCTCCATACCAGGTGTCGCTGCGATTGTGAGTCTCGTGCTCACCGTGACGATACTCATCGTGACGGGTCTGCTGGTCACCAACCTCCTTGGCCGCCAGCTGATCGAGGTCTGGGAAGGCCTGATGCAGAGAATTCCCGTCGTGCGCTCGGTCTACTCGGGTGCGAAGACTTTTGCGGAAACCGTCCTGTCGAAGAAAGGACAGGCTTTCAAGCAGGTCGTCCTGGTCGAATTTCCACAACCGGGTTGCTACACGCTGGGTTTCCTGTCCGCTCACGCGGTGGCCGAAGTGCAGAGCCGCACCGGCGTCGCTGTCGTCGCGGTCTACGTACCAACGGCGCCGCTGCCGACCACCGGCTTCGTGCTGATGCTGCCGCGGGCCAGGCTCATCGAACTCGACATGTCGGTGGATCAGGCGATGAAAATGATCGTAACGGTCGGCGTGGTAACGCCCCCGTGGCCCGCGCCCAAACCGCCCACAAACCTTGCGAGCCCCGGGTCCAGCTCTTAACATGCGCGCCCTTTGCCGCCTTCATTGCGTGAAGTCTCCCTATGCGCACCCACTACAGCGGTCAGGTCAACGAGTCGCACATCGGCCATGAAGTCGAGGTCGCCGGCTGGGTGCAGCGTCGGCGCGATCACGGCGGCGTAATTTTTGTCGATCTGCGCGACCGCTCGGGTCTGCTGCAGGTCGTATTCGATCCTGACTCCAGGGAAGTTTTTGCGGCGGCTGAGCGCCTGCGCAATGAATTCGTCGTGCGCGTTCGCGGCCTGGTACGCGCGCGTCCGCACGGGACCGCGAATGCCAATCTCGCTTCCGGGGCCGTGGAGCTCCTTGCGCGCGAGCTGGAAGTACTCAACCGCTCCGAGCCGCTGCCGTTTCAACTGGACGAAGAAGCGAGCGAGGAAGTCCGGCTTAAATTTCGCTACCTCGATCTGCGTCGCGATGTGATGCAGCAGCGGCTGCGCCTGCGTCACAAGCTGACACGGGCGATGCGCGAATATCTCGACGGCAGGAATTTCGTCGATATCGAGACGCCGATGCTGACGAAGGCTACGCCTGAGGGCGCGCGAGACTACCTGGTGCCGAGCCGCACGCACCCCGGCAAGTTCTTCGCGCTGCCGCAGTCACCGCAGATCTTCAAGCAGCTCCTGATGATGTCGGGCTTCGATCGCTACTATCAGATCGTGCGCTGCTTTCGCGACGAGGACCTGCGCGCTGACCGGCAGCCGGAATTCACGCAGCTCGACATCGAGACATCCTTCCTCACGCAGGAGGAAATCCTGCAGCTGATGGAAGGCCTCGTGCGGCATATCTTTCAGGCGACGCTGGGCGACGCGCTACCGGATCCGTTCCCGCGTCTCACGTTCGCCGAGGCGATGCGGCGCTTTGCGTCGGACAAACCGGATCTGCGTATCCCGCTCGAGCTCGTTGATGTCGCCGATCTGGTGCGCGACTGCGAGTTCAAGGTGTTCGCCGGTCCTGCGGCAGATGCCCACGGCCGCGTCGCGGCGCTCAATGTGCCGGGCGGCGCGCGCCTCTCGCGCAAGGATCTCGACGACTACGCGGCCTTCGTTGCCCGCTTCGGCGCGAAGGGTCTCGCATACGTCAAGGTGAACGATGCCGCCAAGGGGCGCGAGGGTCTGCAGTCTCCGATCCTCAAGTTCCTGAGCGATGCCGCGATCGCCGGCATTCTCGAGCGCACGCGCGCGGCGAGCGGCGATCTTGTCTTCTTCGGCGCGGACACGGCGAAAGTCGTGAACGACGCGCTCGGTGCGCTGCGCGTGCAGCTCGGACACGACCTGAATCTCGTCGCGGCGGGCTGGCGCCCGCTGTGGGTCGTCGACTTCCCGATGTTCGAATGGGACGCTGATAGCAAGCGCTGGATGGCCATGCATCATCCGTTCACTTCACCGCGCGAGCCCGAGCCGATCGCGCTCGGCCGCGATCCGGGCAGCGCGGTTGCGAACGCGTATGACTGCGTGCTCAACGGCTCCGAGATCGGCGGCGGATCGGTGCGTATTCACCGTGAGGAAATGCAGACGGCTGTGTTCGACCTGCTCGGCATCGAGCCCGAGGAGGCGCGGCTCAAATTCGGTTTCCTGCTCGACGCGCTCAAATTCGGCTGTCCGCCACACGGCGGTATCGCCTTCGGCCTCGATCGCCTCGCCATGTTGATGACGGGCGCGGACAGCATTCGCGACGTGATCGCGTTCCCCAAGACGCAGACCGCGGCCTGCCCGCTCACTGATGCCCCGACTGCGGTGAGCGAGGCGCAGCTGCGCGAACTGCACATTCGCCTGCGGGGGCCCTCTGCCTAGGACGGCGGTCGTATTCGTCCACGGTCTGTGGATGCTGAATCTCAACACGCTGCTGTTGCGGCAGCGAGTGCACGCCGCGCACGGCTTCGACTGCGAAGCGTTTCAGTACTCCGCGCAAAAATCGACGCCAGCGGAAATCGTCGCGCGCCTCGCCGATTTTTCCGCCGGCCTCGACGTCGAGCGCCTGCACTTCGTCGGCCACAGTCTCGGCGGTCTCCTCCTAATGCGGATGCTTACGCAAACACCGCGACTGGCCCCCGGACGCGCGGTGCTGCTTGGCTCGCCCGTGGTGCGCAGCCGTGCGGCCGAGGGCCTGGCAGCGTCTCCTTTCGGTCGGAGGTTGCTCGGGCCTGCCGGTATGGAGGAGCTGGTGCTCGAGCAGGGGCGGCGTTGGACCGGGGAACGTGAGATCGGTGTGATCGCCGGCAACTCGCGCTTTGGTCTTGGGCACGTCATCGGCCGCATTGAAGAAGAGAACGACGGCTCGATTGCGGTCGAAGAGACGCGGCTGCCGGGTGCGCGCGATCACATTGTCTTGCCGGTAAGCCACTCCGGCATGCTCTTCTCCCTGGAAGTCGCGCAACAGGTCGGGCATTTTCTCGTCCACGGCGTGTTCGATCACCCCGCGCAGTGACTAAGGAGATGGTTTCGGGCTCTTCTTCTTGAGGCGGTAGAGCGCTTCGAGCGCTTCCTTGGGCGAGAGCTCGTCGGGATCGAGCGCATCGAGCTCGGTGATCAAGGCTTCGGTCACCGAGTCGCGCGCTCCGGGCACGAACGGCAACTCGCCTTGCGGGCTCGCGCCCTTCAGGTGCGCGCGCTCGCGTTCGAGCTCGGCGAGGTACTTGCGCGCCGAGCGGATCACGCTCTTCGGCACGCCCGCAAGCGCGGCAACCTGCAGCCCATAGCTTTGATTCGCCGGTCCCGGCCGCACCGCGTGCAGGAACACCAGATGCTCGCCGTGTTCCGTCGCGTCGAGGTGAACGTTGGCGACGCCCGACAGTTCTTCCGCCAGCGCGGTCAGCTCGAAGTAGTGCGTCGCGAACAGCGTGAACGCGCGAATGTTGTTCGCGATATGCGCGGCGGCCGCCCAGGCGAGCGACATACCATCAAAAGTGCTGGTGCCGCGGCCGACCTCGTCCATGAGCACAAGGCTTTGCGCGCTCGCACTGTTGAGAATGGCCGCGGTCTCGGTCATCTCGAGCATGAAGGTCGAGCGCCCGCCCGCGAGATCGTCGGATGCGCCGATACGCGTAAAGATCCGGTCGATCGGCCCAAGCACGGCGCGCCGCGCGGGCACGAAGCTGCCCATCGACGCCAGGATCACGATGAGAGCGGTCTGGCGCATGTAGGTGGATTTTCCACCCATGTTGGGACCGGTGATGATGAGCATGCGCTTGCCGTCGTCGAGCGCGAGATCATTCGGCACGAACGCACCCTCGATGAAGTGCTCCACGACCGGATGCCGGCCGGCTTCAATCTCAAGGCACGGCACGTCGACGAGTTCCGGTCGTACGAGATCGAGCGCGACGGCCCGCTCGGCGAGATTCGCGAGCACGTCGAGCTCGGCGAGTGCACGCGCGCTCTGCTGCAGGACCTGCAGCTCGAGGATCAGCTCGCCAAGCACCGCATCGAAGAGTTCCTTCTCGCGCGCCAGCGATTTCTCGCGCGCGCCAAGGACTTTGTCTTCGAAGCTTCTGAGCTCAGCCGTAAGGAAGCGCTCGGAATTCTTCACCGTTTGGCGGCGCACGTAGTCAGCGGGCACCTGCCCGGCCTGGCTGCGATTGACCTCGAGGAAAAATCCAGAGACCCGGTTGTAGCCTATCTTGAGGCTCGAGAGTCCCGAACGTTCGCGCTCCTTGCGCTCCAGATCGATCAGGAACTGATCCGTATTCGAGCTGATGGCGCGCAGCTCGTCGAGATCCGCGTCGTAACCCGGGGCGATCACGCCGCCTTCGCGCAGCAGGTGCGGCGGCGCTTCCACGATGGCGCGTTCGAGCAGCTTCACGACCTTGGGGTGCGTCCCGATGCGAGCCCGCAGGCTGCGGATGAGCGGCGCCTCGAGCTTCTCGACAGTGGAGTCGATCGCTGGCAGACGGGCAAGTCCGCCACGCAGCTGCGCCAGATCGCGCGGCCGCGCGCTGCGCAACGCAACTCTTGCGAGCACTCGCTCGATGTCGCCCACCGCGGCGAGTTCCTGCGCCAGGGCCGCTGCAGAGACTCGATCGGCCGTCAGCTCGCTCACCGCGCCATAGCGCTCGCGCAACAACGCGTGATCGCGCAGCGGCCGGTGCATCCAGCGACGCAGCTCCCGTCCGCCCATTGCCGTTGCCGTGTGGTCAAGAATCGCGATCAGTGTGGCCTCTGGATGGTCGGCGTGACCTTCGTCGAGCTCGAGATTCCGTCGCGTCGCCGGATCCATCAGCAGCGCTTCATCGCGCTCCTGGGTTGTCAGGCCCGCAAGGTGCGGCAGCGCTGACTTCTGCGTATCGCGAACGTACTGCAGGAGCGCGCCTGCGGCCGCGATGGCGAGCGGCTTCTGCGCACAGCCAAAGCCCGCGAGATCGTGTGTCCCGAACTGCTCCGTCAGGTGTCGGGTCGCGCTTTCGAAGTCGAAATGCCACGGGGGTCGCACGCGAACATGCGCCTTGCCCTCCACCGTTTGTGGGAGCACGTGTCCTTCCCCGATCAGAATCTCGGCGGGACGCAAGCGTTCCAGCTCGGCCGCAAGCTCCTCGTTCCCGGCAAGTTCCATCACAGTGAAACGGCCCGCGGCAAGCTCGAGCCACGCGAGGCCGTAACGCTCACCGTTGACGTGCACGGCGGCGAGCAGCGTATCGCGGCGTTCCTCCATCAGCGCGTCGTCGGTCACCGTGCCCGGCGTAAGGACACGTACGACCTGACGTTCGACCGGCCCTTTCGACTTGGAGGGATCGCCGATCTGCTCGCAGATGGCGACCGATTCGCCTTTGCGCACCAGCCGCGCGAGATAGGTCTCCGCGGCGTGCGCCGGTACGCCGGCCATTGGAATGGGTGCACCGCCCGACTGGCCGCGCGCCGTGAGCGTAATGTCGAGGAGCCGAGCTGCGCGTTTGGCATCATCGTAGAAGAGTTCGAAGAAATCGCCCATGCGATAGAAAAGGAGCACGTCCGGGTACTCCGCCTTGACGCGGAGGTACTGCTGCATCATCGGCGTGTGGGTGCTCGGCTCGGCGGATTGCATGAGGCGCGCAGGATGCGTGAGGGTACCGCGAGAGTGCAAGGGCGGGTGCGGGCAGCATTGATCGTTGCAGTTTGCCCGCCGTCATGCCAGCGTTGCCGCATCGTGAGTATCCCCAGCCATTTGCACCTGGCGCGACTGGCCCGACGAGTAGCGCAACGATTCATTGCGGCTGGCGAGTGCGTGACCACCGCCGAATCCTGCACGGGTGGCTATATTGCGAAGGTGCTCACCGATATCGCGGGCAGTTCCGAGTGGTTTGAGAGCGGTGTGGTCTGTTACAGCAACGCCGCGAAGGTGCGGCAACTCGGTGTATCGCAAAGGTTGTTGGCGCGGCACGGGGCAGTAAGTGCAGCGGTGGCACGGGCCATGGCGCTCGGCGCATTGAAACGAACGGGCGCCGAGCGAGCAGTGGCAGTCACGGGCATTGCCGGACCCACCGGCGCGGTGCCGGGCAAGCCAGTCGGTACGGTGTGGTTCGGGTTCGGTAGCGCGCGCGCGGGTGCCGCGCGCGTGCGCGTCGTGCACCGTCGATTTCGCGGCGGTCGAGATGCGGTGCGCCGCCAAGCGGTGGCCTTCGCCCTGCGCCAGCTCGCGCGCCTATGACCGTGGCAAGCGTCGATCGCGCCAAGCCGTCGCATCGCTTGTTTTTCGGGAGCTGGCCAACGGACGCCGAACGCGAGGCGCTCGGTGCGGTTCTGCCAAGGCTCGAGTGGGCGAGCGGCGGGCGGCGCGTGCCGGTCGGCAACTACCACCTGACCCTCGCGTTTCTGGGTATGGTCGCGGCAACGCGACTTGAAGTCGTGAAAGAGGCCGCAGCCCAGGTAGAGTCTCCTGCCGCGGTCATCCAACTCGATCGCATCGAATACTGGCCCAAGCCACAGGTGCTTTGCCTCGCGGCTTCCGAGACGCCGCTCGCAGTGCGATCACTTGCGCAGGAGCTTTGGCAGGCGCTCGCACGGATCGGCTTCAAGCCGGACGTGAGGCCGTTCAAAGCTCATGTGACGCTTGCGCGCAAAGTCGAGCGTCCGCCGGCGTCCCATCCGGTCAGTCCAGTCGCCTGGCCGGTTGGCCGCCTGGCTCTGGTCGAATCGATCGGGACGCCCGAGGGTCCGGCCTATACCCCATTGGCCTTCTGGCCACTTACTTCATCCAGTACTTGAACTCGGCGACTACTGTATAAGCGAACGTGCGCGTCGCCCTTTATTTCTAGGCGAAAAACACTCGCAAGAACGCTTCTTATCACAGGCCCTTTTTGAAATAATGCGGGCCAGTTCAACAGGGGACCCCCGATGGAAGAAAACCGGAAGAAGGCACTCGCTGCGGCACTTGGCCAGATCGAGAAACAATTTGGCAAGGGCTCGGTGATGAAGCTCGGCGATGCCAACAGTTACTGGGGAGAAATCGAAACCATCTCCACCGGGTCGCTGGGTCTCGACATTGCGCTTGGCATCGGCGGTCTGCCCAAGGGCCGGGTCGTCGAAATCTTTGGGCCGGAATCCTCCGGCAAAACGACGCTCACGCTGCAAGTGATCGCCGCCGCGCAGAAGGCGGGCGGCACGGCCGCGTTTGTCGACGCCGAACATGCGCTCGATCCTTCCTACGCCGAGAAGCTCGGCGTCAACATCGCTGAACTCCTGGTGTCACAGCCGGACACCGGCGAGCAGGCGCTCGAAATCACGGACATGCTCGTGCGCTCAGGTGCGGTAGACGTGGTCGTCGTCGATTCGGTCGCGGCGCTCACGCCGAAGGCGGAAATCGAAGGCGAAATGGGCGACATGCACGTGGGCCTGCAGGCGCGCCTCATGTCGCAGGCGTTGAGAAAGCTCACCGGCAACATCAAGCGTTCGAACACCATCGTCATCTTCATCAACCAGATCCGCATGAAGATCGGCGTGATGTTCGGCAACCCCGAGACGACAACGGGCGGCAACGCGCTCAAGTTCTACGCTTCGGTGCGTCTCGACATCCGTCGCATCGGCGCGCTCAAGAACGGCGAGGAAGTCATCGGCAACCAGACGCGCGTCAAGGTGGTCAAGAACAAGGTGGCGCCCCCGTTCCGTGAAGCCGAGTTTGAAATTCTCTACGGGCAGGGCATCTCGCGTGAAGGCGAGATCATCGACCTCGGTTCGATGCACAACATCATCGAGAAGTCGGGCTCCTGGTACAGCTACAACGGTGAACGCATCGGCCAGGGCAAGGACAACACCCGCGTGTACCTGCAGCAGCATCCGGAGATGGCGAACGAGATCGAAGCCAAGCTGAGAGAGCGGCTCATGCCGAAGAAAGGCAACGAGGCGCGGGGTGAGGCGGCAGGCTAAGCGCGAGCGGACGGCCGACGCGGCCACGGACCCGCTCGCGATCCGCGAGGCTGCGCTCGGTCTCCTCGCGCGGCGCGATCACGCGGCCCGTGAGCTCGAGCGCAAGCTTCAGGAACGCGGCTTCGATCGCCAAGCGGTCGGAGCCGTGCTTCAGGAGCTTGCCGACGAGCATCTCCTCGACGACGAGCGCTACGTCGAGCACTTCGTGGCGTATCACATCACTCGCGGTCAAGGACCGGCGCGCATCGGCGCGGAGCTACGCCAGTTACAGCTTCCAGCGGACATCATCAATCGCCATCTCGATGCCGTGGCAGACTGGCGCGAGCACGCCCGCGTCGTTCGGCGCAAGAAGTTCGGCGCGACGATCCCCAGTAACTACAGCGCGCGGGCGAGGCAGGCGCGCTTTCTCCAGTATCGCGGCTTCGCCACGGACCATATCCGGGCCGCGCTCGAAGGCGACGTCGCCGCCGAGGAGTAGCGCCGCGAACGGCGTAACCCGCTGACGGGCCGTACATTCCTGGTACCGGCTCGCGTATCATGTCGCGCTCCTTACGGCGCGGTGGAACGGCATGGCGGCGACTCGGACAGCCTCGAAGAGCCTCGGCAGCAGCGAGCTGCGCAGCCTCTTTCTTGAGTTTTTTCAAAAGCAGGGCCACACGGTGGTGCCTTCGAGTTCGCTCGTGCCCGGCAACGACCCGACGCTCCTTTTCACGAACGCGGGCATGGTGCAGTTCAAGGACGTCTTTCTCGGCAAGGAGAAGCGCAGCTACGTACGCGCCGCGAGCTCGCAACGCTGCGTGCGCGCGGGTGGCAAGCATAACGACCTCGAAAACGTCGGCTACACGGCGCGCCACCACACTTTCTTCGAGATGCTTGGCAACTTCAGCTTTGGCGATTACTTCAAGCGCGACGCGATTCGCTTCGCCTGGGAGTTCGTCACCGGCAAGGACTGGCTGGCGATCGATCCGAAGCGCCTGATGGTCACGGTCTACGAGACCGACGATGAAGCCTACGACGCGTGGCGCCGGGAAGTCGGGCTCGCCGCCGAGCGCATCGTGCGCATCGGCGACAATCCTGGCGGCGGCTCGGACAATTTCTGGCAGATGGGCGACACGGGCCCCTGCGGCCCCTGCACTGAAATCTTCTACGACCACGGCGAGGATATTCCCGGCGGACCGCCCGGATCCGCCAATGCGGACGGCGACCGCTTCATCGAGATCTGGAATCTCGTCTTCATGCAATTCGATCGCTCGGCGGACGGCAAGCTCGCGCCATTGCCCAAGCCCTCGGTCGATACCGGCATGGGACTCGAGCGCGTCGCGGCTGTCATGCAAGGCGTGCATTCGAACTACGAGATTGACCTCTTCCAGGGCTTGATTCGCGCGGCGGCGCAGGCGACAGGCACGGCGGATCTCAAGTCGAGTTCCCTCCGTGTCATCGCGGATCACATCCGTGCCAGCAGCTTCCTTATCGTCGACGGCGTTACGCCAGCGAATGAGGGTCGAGGTTACGTTCTACGGCGCATCATCCGGCGAGCGATACGTCATGGGTACAAGCTCGGCGTGAAGGAGCCATTCTTCTTCAAGCTCGTGGCTGCGCTCGATGTGCAGATGGGCGATGCGTTCCCCGAACTACGCAAGGGTCGGGCGCATGTGGAACGTGTACTCGAACAGGAAGAGCTGCGCTTTGCCGAGACTCTGGCGAATGGAATGACGCTGCTCGACGGTGTCATACGATCTATGAGAGAGAGCCGCGAGGGTTCGGCGCCCCCAACCCTCGGTTTTCCTTCGCACACGGCCATTGACGGAACGATTGTCTTCAAGCTCTACGACACGTACGGATTTCCAGTCGACCTGACCGCGGACATCGCTCGCGAGCGCGGACTTACCATCGATCAGGCGGGCTTCGATCGCGAGATGGAAGCGCAGCGTGAACGCGGCAGGGCTGCGAGCAGGTTCGGAGTCGACCTGCGTGATTCCATCGCCATCGACGCCATGACTGAATTTCGTGGCTACGATCGCCTGACTGACAATGCCAGGGTCGTCGCAATTCTGCGCGACGGAGCGCAGGTGCAGGAGATCAAGGCGGGCGAGCGCGGCCAGATCGTCCTTGATCACACGCCCTTCTATGCGGAGTCGGGAGGCCAGGTCGGTGACGCGGGCCTGCTGAGCGGCGCGGGCGCGGCGTTTCGGGTCGACGACACGCAGAAGCTGGGCGCGGCACATGCGCATATCGGCGAGATCACCGCCGGCACGATCCGCGTCGGCGATACTTTGACGGCAACCGTCGATGCAGAGAAGCGGGCGCAGACAGTGCTCAATCACTCGGCAACGCATCTGCTGCACGCGGCGCTGCGCAAGGTGCTGGGTACTCACGTGACGCAGAAGGGCTCGCTCGTGGCGCCGGATCGCCTGCGTTTCGACTTCTCGCACTTTCAGGCGGTGACGCCGGCTGAACTGAGGCAAATCGAGAATCTCGTGAACAACGAAATTCGAGCGAACGCACCGGCCGAAACGAAAGTGATGGGTTACGACGCGGCCGTTGCCGCCGGCGCGATGGCGCTCTTCGGCGAGAAGTACGGCGATGAGGTTCGCGTCCTGAAGATCGGTGACTTTTCGACCGAACTCTGCGGCGGCACGCATGTGCGGCGCGCGGGTGACATCGGTTTCTTCAAGATCGTGAGCGAGTCGGGGATCGCCGCCGGTGTCCGGCGCATCGAGGCGATCACCGGACAGGCAGCCCTCGACTACGTCGCGGCCAGCGACCAGCTGCTACGTGATGTCGCGCACCTCGTGCGCGGCAGCCGCGATGACATCGAAGCAAAAATACGCGGCGTTCTCGAGCAGAATCGCAAGCTCGAGAAGGAACTGGCCGATGCGCGTGGCAAACTCGCGTCCGGTCAGGGCCAGGATCTCGCCGGACAGGCAAAGGATTGCGGTGGCGTTAAATTGCTGGTCAGCCGCATCGATGGTGCGGACAGTGGCGCGTTGCGCGACGCCGTCGACAAACTCAAGGACAAGCTCAAGTCCGCCGTCATTGTTCTCGGCGCTGTCGATGGGGCCAGCCGTAAGGTCTCCCTGGTGGCCGGCGTTACGTCGGATCAGGTTGCACGCCTGAAGGCGGGCGAGCTTATCGCCATGGTTGCGTCTCAAGTCGGTGGCAAAGGGGGCGGCCGGCCGGACTTTGCACAGGCGGGCGGTACGGATCCAGACAAGCTCGACGCGGCGCTCGCGAGCGTCGAGCCGTGGGTGCGGGACAGACTGTCCCAGCGCTAGCGCAGTGTCGCTTATCGTCCAGAAGTACGGCGGCACCTCCGTCGGTTCACTCGAACTCATTCGCGCCGTGGCGGAAAAAGTCGCCGCGCTGCGCGCACAGGGTCAGAACGTTGTCGTCGTTGTCTCCGCGATGGGCGATCACACGGACCGGCTCGTCGATCTTGCGCGGGGCTTGTGCCAGGAACCGGAGCCGCGCGAAATGGACGTGCTGCTGTCGACGGGCGAGCAGGTGTCGATCGCGCTCCTCGCCATGGCGCTCAACGCGCGCGGTTGTCGAGCGCGGTCCTACACCGGCTCTCAGGTTCGTGTGCTCACCAGTGGTGTGGCTACCAAGGCGCGCATCCTCGGCATCGATACCGAGCGCCTCGAGCGCGACATTCAGGCGGGCGTCGTGCCGGTGGTTGCGGGATTTCAGGGCGTGAGCGAGCACGGTGACATCACGACGATCGGTCGCGGCGGCTCGGACACGACGGCGGTGGCGCTGGCAGTCGCGCTCAAGGCGGACGAGTGTCAGATCCTCACCGATGTCGACGGTGTTTATACGACCGATCCGCGCATGGTGCCGGACGCGCGGCGCATTGAAAGAATTTCATTTGAAGAAATGCTGGAGCTGGCAGGCCAGGGTGCGCGGGTGATGCACCTGCGCGCGGTCGAGTTTGGCGCCAAGTACAATTTGCCGATCCGCGTGCTGTCGAGTTTCAATCCAGGCGCGGGCACCTTGATCTGTCGAGAGGACGAGCACGTGGAAGCGCCAGTGGTTGCCGGGATCGCATTCAATCGCGACGAGGCCGAGTTGACGGTTACCGGACTGCCGGACACGCCGGGCGCGGCGGTGGAAGTGTTGCAGCCCGTCTCGGACGCGGCGATCGAAGTCGACATGATCGTGCTGCACGCGCCGCGTGGCGGCCAGGTCGATCTCAGCTTCACCGTGCATCGTGATGACTTTGCCGCGGCTCTGAAGCTGGTGCGCGCTGCCACGGAGAAATTCGCGGGTGCCGCTGTGAGCGGTAACGACCGCGTGGCGAAGCTGTCAATCGTCGGTGTCGGCATGCGCTCGCACGCGGGTGTCGCGACAAAAGTTTTCGGTACGCTCGCGCGCGATGCAACGCAAGTGAGGATGATTACGACTTCCGAGATTCGCATTTCCGTGCTCGTCGATGAGGCCGCGCTCGAGCGCAGCGTGCGGAGCCTGCATACCGCATTTGGTCTCGCGGCCCCAAAGAATTGAGCTTGTCGCCCAGCTAGTTCCCGTTACTTCTGATGCGAGGAAGTCTGACGGCAAGCGCACTGGTAAGACCCCGCCGCGTTCACTTTTTTCTCACAGCCTACGTGAAGTAGTTGAACTTCATATGCGTGCCGCCGATCCATTCCCGGTAGAATTGTTTGACACGATTAGAGCCCACGGATGTTGGGCGGAGTTGCAAATGCTAATTCTTACTCGCCGCGTCGGTGAAACCGTGATGATTGGCCACGAGGTGACTGTCACGGTACTCGGCGTCAAGGGAAATCAGGTGCGCATCGGCGTCAACGCGCCGAAGTCGGTTGCAGTCCATCGCGAAGAAATCTACGAGCGCATCAAGCGCGAAGAGCAGGGACTCGGCAACGCCAACGCCGCGAATGGCAACGGCCACGGCAGCCATCACGAGCCCGACGAAAGCTACGACGAGAAGTAACGGCTCGGGGCGCCGCGCAGCCCGGCTTTACCTCCCTTACCCGCGTCAGTATCATTTGCCGCCCTGTGAGCAGGGCGGCTCGTAAGGCGCTTTCGCAACTCAATCGGATCAACACCTTACATTCCGGGCCGGGTGTCCACGCGGCGACCAGACACGGATTGCGCTTGAAGTACGGAGAGATGGCCGAGTGGTCGAAGGCGCACCCCTGCTAAGGGTGTAAGGGTCAAAAGCCCTTCGAGGGTTCGAATCCCTCTCTCTCCGCCAGATTCTGGCTAGCCGTTTGCCAGTGGGCGACTGACAAAAAAAGCCCGCTTAAGAAGCGGGCTTTCAGTGGTTCGATCGAGATCGATTCAGAACTTGAATCCGATGCTTATAGACGGCCCCGATACCTTGTCCCCGCTCTTGTCGTAATACGAGGCGTAATCAATCTGGCCGTAGATTGTGTCAGTGAAGTTGTACTGACCGCCGACCGCCCACGAGAAGCTGTCATCGCTGCTCGATGCCGATAGGCCAAACCCTGACGCCTTGATCTTTGCGTGAACATAGCCCGGTTTGACGAACAACTCGAAGCCGTTCGCAACTTCCACTTTGCCTTTCAAATAGAAACCGTAGGCGTTATCTACCTTTACCGAGACCCCTGACACGTTGGCGCTGTCCAGGCCTGTGGCGGCGAAGACTTCGGCAGCGAAGTTGGGGGTGAAGTTGTATCCGAACCGAACCGCGGCAATGCCTACATTCTCCGAGAAGAGGCCGGATGATTCGAGTTTCGTGTGGGCATAACCGACCTCAAGGTACATCTTGTTGTTTTCTTCCGAATGCGCAACTGAACCGAGCAGCGCAGCCGAGATCGCAAGGAATATGAGAAGTTTCTTCATAAAGCTCTCCTTTACTCATCCATCGATCCAACCAGGATGCTGTCATAGACAGCGCTCAGCGGCTGTACGTACTTCTGGCAAAGCGTTTTGATCGCAGGTAGAGCAAATAAATACGTATTTATACGCAGCAAGATCTTGTTCATCTGGAGCAGCTCGGAAGATGTCTTGGGGGGCACTCTGTCGGCGAGATCTCTAATGGCCGATGTGTTCCACTGGCCGATTATTTCAAGTCGAACCGAAGTTGCCCCAATGCAACTCACGTGGCTACCGGTGGCGTTTGGCGCGAGGGCGGTGCTGGCATCCCATTTTTCGGCCAGCCGTGTAAACTACGCGCCCTTTGCGGGGGGCAGCAGGGCCGATTGGAAGCCCAAGTCCCTGAGCAGGAAGAAGCTTCGGATGGCTTCAGATCGAACGGGATGAGGAAAACGCGCCTGTAGCTCAGTTGGATAGAGTACCTGGCTACGAACCAGGGGGTCGGGAGTTCGAATCTCTCCAGGCGCGCCAGTCCCGCTCAAACATGCACTCACCGCCAGCGAAAATCCCGAAATTCGTGGATCTCACGAACCTGGCGGCCGACCCGCATAGTCTCAATACACGTGGAAGCATCGACGCGATCACGATGCTGTCCCGTTTCGATTGCGTGATGCATTGGCTTTTCGAGAGGCGCGGCATCCGCGTTGAGACGAGCGCCGTGCGGGCCAAAGTATTGCGTGCACATTTGGCGAAACGCCGGCAGAGTTGATAGCACCGCAAGGAGGATCACGATGCCCAGGAAAAGTTGCGATCGGGTCGTCAGGGAGGAACACGCAACGATCAAGAGCCAACGTGTCAATCGCGGTGCGCTGGGGGAGCGCAAGGGATTTGCCGGTCTTGCCCTGTCGGGCGACGGAATTCGATCGGCATCATTTGCGATCGAGCGTGTGCGGGCGGACTTTGGCGTATTCATTGAATTCAACGCCAATTGCTTCAACGATCTCGCACCGGGCTATGCGCTAGCGACCGTCAGGTATCCGGGTCGCGTGGGCAAGCTCATCGTCATCAAGAGCAGTACCGTGGCCGGCATGCCAATCGATACGGCCGTGTACAAGATCCAGCACGCCGACTTTCCGAACCAGAACACCGCCGATCAGTTCTTCTCCGAGCGTCAATTCGAAGCGTACCGGGAGATCGGTTACCAGATCGCCAAGCAGATGCTCAAGGACGCGGCGCTCCGGTCAGCGCTCGAGCAGCCGAGGCAACCACAGGAGAACTAGCTGGCCATGCGCAACAAGAAATCGGAAGACAAGTTGTCGGTGCGCGCGATCGCCGGGACACATGTCGTCATTCTCGCCTGGGACATGAAGCCGGAAGCGACTCCAGGACTCATCGGCTTCGCGGTCGAGCGCACGCAATTCAAGGTCGGCGCCGTGCTCGAGCGCTTCTGGTTGCGGGGCATCAAGCGTTTCGAAGATAAGGACAAGGGATTGCCAGCCGGTACGCCAGTGCCGACGTCCGAACATCCGGTGCAATCGTTTCAATGGGGCGACTACACCGCGCAGCCCGAGACCAGCTATCGCTATCGGGTGGTTCCAGTCTACGGGCAGCCGCTCAATCTCGAGCTGCGCGAGACGGACGGCGCAGCGGTAGATATCAGCACCGAAGCCGAAATGGCCGGCGAGCACGCGGTCTATTTCAATCGAGGACTTGCCGGATCGCAGGCGTACGCGCGGCAATTCACCAGTCCGATTCCAAATGCCGATGCACCCGACTCGCCGCAGATGAAATGGTTGTCGCGGGGACTCTACGAAGCGCTCATCGCTTTCATCGGCCGCGCCAAGGACTCGAGCTGGGGATTGCGCGCAGCGCTTTACGAATTTCACTATGAACCGGTCGGGCGCGCTTTCCGGCAGGCGATCGATGCGGGCGCCGACGTGCGCATCATTTACGACGCGCCGAACTATGGCGCCGAAAACACGAAGATGGTGAATAAGCTCAAGCTTGCCGCGCATTGCCAGAAACGTGCTGCCGGGGGCTACCAGAAGCACAACAAGTACATCGTGCTGCTGAAGAACAACGAGCCGGTGGAAGTGTGGACGGGCTCCACCAATATTTCCGCCGGCGGCATCTTCGGCCACTCCAACGTGGGTCATCAGGTACGTAACAAGACGCTCGCCCGCAAGTATCTTGACTACTGGAACACCCTTGCGCAGCTCCCCGATCCGCCGATCGCGAAGGTCGAACATTTCAACGAAGCGGCAACGCCCACGCCGCCCGGTATGCCGGCCGCGAACACGCTGACGGCGCTGTTCAGCCCGCGGCCCGGCGCCACGCTGCAGTGGTATGCGGATCGCATGGACGGCGCCGACGAGATCGTGTGCTTTACGATTGCGTTTCAGCTTGCAAAGTCATTCGAGAACGTGCTCAAGAAGGAAGACGACGTGCTGCGTTACGTCGTCTCCGACAAGCGGCTGGCGGGCGAAGCGATCATCACCGCGGACAAGGATGTGATTTACGCGGCCGGCGCCAAGTTCGAGAAGGGCGATCTGCCGCAATTCCTGCCCGAAGCTCTCACCGGCCTCAACAACAACAACTACATCCACGACAAGTTCATGCTGATCGACCCGTTGAGCGACGATCCGACGACGGTATCCGGGTCGGCGAACTTCAGTGGAGCCTCACAGACCGATAACGATGAGAACATGCTGGTGATCCGCAGCGACCTGCGCGTTGCCGACATCTACTTCGGCGAATTCATGCGCATCTTCGATCACCTTTACGCGCGTTATCTCGCGAGGAAGATTCGCGATGAGGAGGCTGCCAAGGCCAAAGCGGCTGGCGGCAAGAAGGCCAAAGCGAAGCCAGGCGCCGGCTACTTGAAGCCGGACGATAGCTGGGTGGCGGAGCACTTCAATCCCGGCCCAAAGTCGCGGCGCCGACAGTACTTTCATGGCGCCTGGCTGCCTTAGCGCAACGCTCTACTGAATGAAACCCGCTGCTTATGGATTGACCGCGATCGCCGCAATTGTCGCGTGCGCATATGCAGCCATCGCTGCCCTGCAACCGCCCGCCGCCGCCGGGCTCGATGCCCCCGCGGCGGAGTTTTCGGCCGCACGCGCCGCGCTTGACGTCGCCGAGATCGCACAACGGCCGCATCCCATCAGCTCGCTCGACCACGATCGCGTGCGGGATTACATCGTCTCGCGTTTCCGCGCGCTCGGCGTGGAGCCCGAACTTCAGGAGACGACCGGCGTATTCGCGCGTGACGACGTGGCCGGGCGCGTCACCAACGTCCTGGCGCGGCTCAAGGGCACGAAGAGTACGCGGGCCGTAATGCTCGCAGCCCACTACGACTCCGTGCCATCCGGCCCCGGCGCCGGCGACGATGGATCCGGCGTCGCAGTGCTGCTCGAAACGTTGCATGCATTGCGCGCGGGCGCGCCGCTCATGAATGACGTGATCTTCGTCGTCACTGACGGCGAGGAAGCGGGTCTGCTCGGTGCGGCTGGATTCGCACAGCATCCCTGGGCGAAGGATGTTGGGCTCGTGCTCAACTTCGATGCGCGCGGCGACGACGGCCCGGCGTTGATGTTCGAGACCACGCCGGGCAATGGCCGGTTGATCGAGCTGCTCGGCGATAGCGCGCCGTACGCGCTCGGCTCATCGCTGACGTATGCCGTGTATCAGCACATGCCAAATGACACGGATCTCACGGTCTTCCGGATGGCGGGACTCACCGGACTGAACTTCGCGTTCATCGGCAATCTCGAGGCGTATCACACGCGGCTCGATACGTCGCTGCGCTTGAATCCGCGGACGCTCCAACATCAAGGGTCGTACGCTGTGGCGTTGGCGCGCGCCGCTGGCGACATTGATCTCACCAAGGGCTCTCTGCGCGGCGCGAATTCGGTGTACTTCAATGCGTTCGGCTCGCATCTATTGCACTACCCCGAGAGCTGGGCTGTAGCGCTCGCGGTACTCGCGGCCTTGCTGCTGTTGATCGTGATCGTGCTCGCTTTTCGGGTGCACCAATTGACGTGGGCCACGCTCGGCCTCGCGCTGCTGGCGCCACCGCTATCGATCGCCGCTGCGGCGTCGCTTGGCATGCTGGCAGTGTCTGCCGCCCGAGCAGCGCATGGCAGTTGGCTGCCAGCGGGCAGTGTTGGTTTGAGCGATTGGTACACGAGCGCGATCCTTGCGCTTACCGTCGCCGTGGTTGCCACCTGGGTATTCATCATCCATCGGAGGAATTCCGGTATTGCGCTCACTGTGGGCGCGCTGATCTGGTGGGCGATGCTGGCGGTGGTGGCAGCCTGCGCCCTGCCTGGCGCAAGTTATCTCGCGCTGTGGCCGGTCGTCTTCGTTTCCCTGTCGGTGGGAGTCTGGGCGCTTTCAGTTGGCGGCGGCCAGCCGTCCACAGCCGCGCGCCTGACGTCACTCGCTTTGTTGCTGCCGGCCGTATGGATGCTCGCGCCGCTTGTGCAATTGCTGCACGTGGTGTTTCCGCTGAACAGCGCCGGAGCGATCGTGCTCACCGGCTTTGTATCGATTGCGCTTTGGCTGGTGATCGTGCCGCTGCATCAGATCGTCGCCGCCTGGGGCTGGCGCGCGCCGGCGGGAGCGTGTGTCATCGCGCTCGCGCTTTTCATGTGCGGTGCGCTTTTCACGCGCTACTCCGAAGCGCATCCGCAAGCTTCGAATCTCATGTATCTGCTTGACGCGGACAAGAATCAGGCGCTTTGGGCGAGCGACGGCGCGGCGCTGAACGCGTGGACGGCCGAGGCGCTGACGCGCAGTCCGGATTACACGCCGCTGCCCGCATTCTATGCCTCGAAGACCACGAGAGTGGCTCATCACGAGGCGCCGGTTGCAGCGTTGCCGGCGCCGGCGATCAGGCTCGTTCGCGATGTCAGCACTGCAGGGCGACGTGAGTTGCGCCTGCGCGTCACCGCGAATGTTCCGGCTTGGTCATTACGCGTACGCGTGCTCGGTGCGCCAGTTATGTCGGCGCGTGTCAATGGGCAGGACTACAGTGACAAGTCCAATTCGCGAGCAACGCGACCCGCGGAATGGAGCATGCAGTACTTCAATCCGGCCGCGGACGGCATCGATGTCGATCTCGTGACTTCGAGCGAGAAGCCAATACTCCTGCGTGCGACGACCTACTTGCTCGGATTGCCCGAGCTCACTGCGGGCGCTGCACCCGCGCGCCCGATTGACAGCATGCCGACGCATGATGGCGATCTCACGCTGATCACGCACGGGATCGAGCTTGCGGCGCGCGTGCAGTGAACCGCAAATCGAAATTGTAATAATTCCAAGATTGGTCGCCGTCGACTCGCATTGACCTGTCGCCTGCCTCCTGTCGCCATTAGCAGACGCGTTGACACGCCACGCGCGGCGGTGTCATGTACGGATGCACCAACAATGAGAGAGGGGAATTGCCAATGAGCTTGTGGAAGGAACTGACGGCGAAAGACGGTGAAGCCCCGCGGCGTGATATGCCGGCCGCTGCTCGCGAATCGGTCGTGGTCGCGCATGATTTACATGCGAGGCCTGCGGAGCGCGTCGCGGATTTGAACATGGGCGGCGCGGCTGATACCCGACGCACGCGCGAACGCACGGACACGAGCCGGGAGGCCTTGATTTCGGCGGGTCTCACGATCGAAGGCAAGATTCATGGCGCGGGCCACGTACGGATCGCCGGCCACTTCAACGGCGACGTTCAGGTTGAAGGCAATCTCACAATCGATCCGGGTGCGCGGGTCACCGGCCAGGTGAGCGCGCAGAACGTCGTGATCGGAGGCGAGCTCGAGGGCAACATCGACGGTGCGACGCGGGTCGAGATCCTCGAGACCGGTGTGCTGTCCGGCGATGTGAAAGCCGCCGCGCTGGTTGTCGCCGCCGGATCGCGCATGCGCGGACGCGTCGAATTCGGCTGGGATGCGAAGACCGACAAACCGCAGAAGTTGCGGGAGACCGGCTCAGGCACATGAGCGCTGGCCGGGCGCCGCTCGCCGGCAAGACTCGAACCTGTCCGCACTGCAAGGCGACGATTCTCGACAGCGCGGCTATCTGTCCGGCCTGCCAACATCATCTACGCTTCGACCCGGGGGCCGAGGAACGCTTGCGGCCCGACGCCGTACCGCTGCTCGTCGAAGGCACCATCCGTCATCCCGAGTCGGCGTCGCTGGCGGAATACTCAGTGGTGGTGTCGATCCGCAACGAGCGGGGCGAGGAGATCACGCGCAAGGTCCTGGGCGTCGGCGCCTTGCGTCCCTCGGATGTGCGCACGTTCACCGTGAGCGTCGAGCTATTCAAAGTCCACGGCCTGACGCCGCACTGAGTATCGGCGTCCTGCGGGCGTCCTAGGGAGCCAGCAGGTCGCCGGGCGTCGGCGGCAGTCGCGGCATCGTCTGCTGCGGAAATTCGCCGGTGAGAGACCCGAGGAATGCGACGAGGTCGTCCACGTCCTTGTCGGCGAGAGCTCGGCCGATCTGGCCCGCCGTCATGACCCGTACCGCATCCGCCAGCGAATTTACCGAGCCATTGTGCATGTACGGCGCGGTATACAGGAGGTTGCGCAGCATCGGCACTCGCCACACGGACACGTCCGCCGGGTTATGCGTTAACGCGAAGCGCCCTGTGTCTTTCGACAGATCATAAAGGGACACGTACGGATTCTGCGGAAAGGACGGGAATCTCACGAAATTGCCGGTGCCCATCGGCAACGTGGGCCCGCTGAAGAGCGGCCCCTGGTGGCATGTCATGCAGCCGACAGCCACAAACGTCTTCATGCCACGCACCTGCTGCTCGGTGAGCGCGCTCTTGTCGCCGTTCACGTAGCGGTCGTAGGGGCTATTGGGAGTGAGGAGCGTCCGTTCGTAGGACGCGATCGCTCGCGCCGCGTTGTCCATCGTCACGACGTCACCGCTGCCGAACGCCTTCTCGAAGTAGGGTCGGTAGCCAGGAATTTTCCGGATGCTATCGATGACAGCGCGCTGATTCTCCATGCCCATCTCGATTGGATTCACCGGCGGTCCTTTCGCCTGGTCCTCGAGAGTCGCGGCGCGCCCGTCCCAGAACTGCACCGAATTCAAGGCCGCGTTCCATACGGTTGGCGCATTGCGCCCGCCCTTCTGCCCGTGGACGCCGATCGACGTCGGCCGATGATCCTCTCCGCCTTCCATCACGTTGTGGCAGGTAAAACAGGACACCGTGCCGGTCGACGAGAACCGCGGATCGAAGAACAGCATCTTGCCGAGCTCAATCTTGGCCGGAGTGGTCGGATTGTCCGCTGGCGCCGGCGCAACGGTCGGAAGTGCCTGCCACGGAGGCTGTCCTTCTGCGACGGCCACGCTTGTCGCGAGCAGACCGGCCGCAATCAGCGCTGTGGTCTTCATTCGAAGTCTCCGTTGGGCGTCGCGGTATCGCATGATTCGCGTCGCTCGATAACAAGGGCCTGCGAAAATAGCCCGCCGCGCTCACTCGTGAGAATACGTAGATGTACCGCAGAGGGACGGAACGGGATCGCCAGGAATTCAACCACGCTCGCAATTGATCAGAGCGCTGACTCGACGCGTGTGTAAGGAGGGTCGCAATCGTGCTGAGCCTCATTCTTAATGTAAACGGCGCCGGCCCGGTCCGGCATTTGCATCTCGCCGATCCTGTGCCTTACTTCGCGGGAGTCCAGATGTCCGTCGCAATCCCGGTGATCGATTCCTGATGCAGCAGCGCGTATCCGCACTTGCGCGTAGGCAATAGGTACTTTAGCGGTTGCTTGGCGTAGCCTTCCCGGATCACGATGAATATGAAGTAATGAATTTGCGCTGGATGCGCCCGTATCATCGATTTGGCTCCACGCGAGCCGATTCGTGGGCCTTAATCAATAATTCGTCGCGAGCTCCACTGAAATTGGGTCGCGCATGTAAGGAGCGAAAGTGACTCAGCGTGTCTGGACCCCTGGATTGTGGATAAGTGCGGTTGCGGTGCTGGCGAGCACAGGACTCGTGCAGCGTGCCGAGGCGGTGCCAAGCTTCGCGCGGCAAACGGGCATGGCCTGCGAGGCCTGTCACACGGTGTTTCTGGAGCTCACGCACTTTGGGCGGACCTTCAAGGCGAACGGCTACGTGCTCGACAATCTGCGGCAGGTACGTGGTGTCAATGCACGCCGCGAGGAGCTTCTGGATCTCAGCCAGACACCTCCGATCTCGATCATGGCTCAGGTGTCGTTGACCCAGATGCAGACATCTGTGCCGGACGTGCAGAATCCGGACATCGCCGGACTCGCGCAGAACGGCACCGTCGCGTTCCCGCAGCAGATCAGTATTTTCTATGCGGGCAAGATTGCGCCGCGTCTCGGCGCGTTTATCCAGCTCACCTACGGCAACGACAGTGGCACCATTGGCATCGACAACGTGGATCTGCGCTATGCCGATATGCACATTCTGCCGAAGGATAAGAGCCTCGTGTACGGCATATCACTCAACAATAACCCGACCGTCCAGGATCTGTGGAACACGACGCCGGCTTTCGGATTTCCGTATGCGGCCAGCAATGCCTCGGTCGGTCCCATCGCGGCAACTCAGATTGACGGAACACTTGGCCAGGACGTTGCGGGCCTGACCGCATATCTCTACTGGAATGAGTCCCTTTATGCCGAATTCGGGGCCTACCGATCCGCGAAACAGGGGGCGGCCAACGCTTTGACCGGCGGGGCAGGCCCACTCGATGGCACGACTTCCAATGTCATCAGAGGTCTCGCCCCTTACTGGCGTGTGGCCTACGAATACAATCATGACCGGCATTCGGTCGAAGTCGGGGCGTACGGGTTTAGCGTCAATCTGTTGCCGGGGGCGACCGATGTGCCGGTTCCCCTCAGCGGGCCGACGAATGAGTTTCGCGACATCGCCGAGGACGTCCAGTACCAGTTCCTGGGCGATGAGCACATCTTCACCTTCAACGCGACGCGGATTCACGAAAACATGGATCTCAATGCCAGCTTCGCGGGGGGGGCGGGGTCCGTCGCGAACGCCTCGAACGACCTGACGACCATTCGCGCCACGGGGTCTTATTACTACCGGCGCATGGTCGGCGGGAGCCTCGGATACTTCTCGACGACCGGCAGCACAGACGCCGGGCTCTATCCAGGGCCAGCCGACGGCGATCCGGGCGTGATCACGAGCGCGTCGAATTCACCTGACACCAAAGGGTGGATCGCGGAAGCCATCTATGTGCCGTGGCTAAACACCAAGCTGTCACTGCAATATACCGCCTACTCGAAATTCAACGGCGGCGGGACGAATTACGATGGCGTCGGCCGCAACGCGTCCGACAATAACACCTGGTACGCGTTGATCTGGTTCGCGTACTGAGTTGGTCATTCCGTGCGCGGCGCCGGTGAGTGGCGCTGCGCCGAGCGAGGAGCAGAGAGCATGAGACTGTTTCTATCTATCGTGGGCGCGTTGACGCTCTTGGCTGCGGCAGGCGTTGCAGCCGCGGCGGATATCGACGCAGCGGCCGCACAGGCGCAGGCCCAGCGGCTGGCTGTGGGTGTCTGCGGGACGTGCCACGGCCCGCAAGGCAACAGTGAACAGCCGAAATTTCCGCGACTCGCAGGCCAGAATCCGCAATACATAGCGGCCCAGCTGCGGGCATTCAAGGCTCAGACGCGGGGAGATCCGGATGCGATCGGCTACATGTGGGGCATGGCCGGAAACCTCAATGAGGCGGTCATCAATTCACTTGGAGACTATTACGCCGCCCAGAAGCCGGGCGCGGGTCGTCGCGGCGACGCGGCGCAGATCGCGCGAGGCAAGGAGATCTATGAACACGGCGTCGAGAGCGCCGCCGTGCCTCCGTGCTTCGCCTGTCATGGACCGGCGGCTGAAGGCGGTGGTAATTATCCACGTCTGGCCGGGCAGCACGCGCAGTACGTGCTCAAGCAGCTCAATTCATTTCAGAACAACATGCGCGACGTCGCGATCATGCACGGGGTCGCCCAGGGTCTTAAGCTCGCAGAAATGCAGGCAGTTGCAGCGTATCTACAGGCACAGCCGTGAGCCTTGCGAGATGGGCAACAGGCGCTGTGGCGGCGCTGTGTCTGGGATTTGCGATCGGCCCCGCGCGCGCGGATGACGACGTCGCCGCATTGCGCGGCCGTCTCGATCAGATCAAGCAGCTGGTGGCCGACTTCGAAACTCGTCTGAACGCTCTCGAAGCCGCACGTAGCAGCGCGACCCAACCGCCGCAGTCGGCGGCAACGGCCGCCACTGCACCTGGACTGGCAACTGCGTCTGCACGCGTGCCAGCGCCTGCACCCGCATCGGCGCCCACACCAGTGGTTCAGCCCCCGACGAGTGCAACTGGACCCGCGGCGGCCGATGCGCCCGTCGTCGTGCCCCGCGCGCAGTGGCGCCGCGTGCATTCAGGACTGACGATGGATGAAGTGAATGGCCTGATCGGCGCGCCGACGAAGACATTCGAACTCGCCGGCAAGACGGTCTGGTATTACTACTATCCTGCGATCGGCGCGGGCTCGGTGTTCTTCGACGCTCACGGGCATGCGTCAAGCGTTCAGCGACCTGCCGGCGGATCCTGGTAGCGGGCGAGCCGGAACGCAAAGTCCGGTTACATTACTGACCGTCAATTCGCGAACGGCGGCCGGCAATACCATAGGCGCCGGAACCTACGTATTGTCTTGCCGACGATGCGCGACAAACTGAACGACGTTTTCATCAAATGGCGCAACCTGCGGCTGGACGGAGCAAATGGAGTCGGCAGCATTTCCGACGATTGCCAAATGCGGCAGGTATGAGCCCGCGCTCGCGCCGAACATGCCGGATTACCGCAGCGAGCGAAGCCGCTTCGAGTGGCCTGCCGCGCGCAAGTTGCTGGGCGCTCCTGCGGAGGGTGCCCTTAACATAGCGTTCGAAGCCTTGGATCGACAGGTTGCGGCGGGGCGCGGCGAGCACTTGGCCGTACGCTTCCTTGATCGCGAACGCGGCCACAAGGACTTCACCTTCGAGGCGCTGCGGCGTTCGACAAATCGCTGCGCCAACGCTCTGCAGAATCTTGGCATCGCGCGCGGCGAACGGGTCTTTACTCTGCTCGGCCGCGGCCCGGCGCTGCACATCGCGGCACTCGGAGCGATGAAGGCGGGCATGGTTTGTTGTCCGCTGTTTTCCGCCTTTGGCCCGGAGCCCGTCCGCATGCGACTGGAGCTTGGCGCCGCGGCAGTTCTCGTTACCAGCGACGTATTGTACGCACGCAAAGTCGCTCAGATTCGCGCGAGTCTTCCGGCACTGAAGCGGGTACTGATCGTACGGACGGCGGACGCTGCCATACCCTCCGACACCATCGACTTCGACGCCGCGCTGGCGAACGCCAAGGAGGAATTCACGGCCGCTGCCACCGGCGCCGACGACATCGCGCTGTTGCATTACACAAGCGGTACGACCGGGCGTCCGAAAGGCGTACTGCACGCCCACGCGGCTGTGGTCGCCCAGCATGCGAGCGCTCGCTTGGCGCTCGATTTGCAGCCCGTCGACCGGTACTGGTGTACGGCCGATCCCGGCTGGGTTACGGGAATGACCTATGGCGTGATCGCACCGCTCGTGTCGGGCGTCGCTTCGATAGTCGACCAGGAAGAGTTCGATCCCGAACGTTGGTATGCGATTCTCGCCGATGAACGCATCACGGTATGGTACACGGCACCGACGGCCATCCGCATGTTGATGAAGGCAGGGCTCGATCTCGCGCGGGCGCGCACTTATCCGGATCTTAGATTTCTCGCGAGCGTAGGCGAGCCGCTGAACCCCGAAGCCGTTGTGTGGGGCGTCGAGGCCTTCGGTCTGCCGTTTCACGACAACTGGTGGCAGACCGAAACCGGCGCCATCATGGTGGCGAATTTTTCCAGCGTAGCGATCAAGCCTGGTTCGATGGGTTTGCCGCTGCCGGGCATCGAGGCGGCGATCGTTGCACGCGAGGGTGACGGACCGGCGCGAGTCGTCAGCGATCCGGGTGTAGTAGGCGAGCTTGCGATCAAGGCGGGATGGCCATCGATGTTTCGCGGCTACCTCAATGATGACGCCAAGTACCGCGCCTGTTTTTCCGGCGACTGGTACCTCTCGGGCGATCTCGCCAAGCGCGATGCCGACGGCTACTTCTGGTTCGTGGGGCGCGGCGACGATGTCATCAAGGCGGCCGGCCACCTCATCAGTCCCTTTGAAGTCGAAAGTGCATTGCTCTCGCATCCGGCGGTGGCCCAGGCGGGCGTCATCGGCATTCCGGATCCGATCGCGGGCTCGGCGGTCAAGGCGTTCGTTGAATTGAAACCGGGGCATGACGGCGATGCGGAGCTGCGCAGGGAGCTGCTCGCGCACGCGCGGCGCCGCCTTGGGGCCGCGATCGCGCCGCGCGATATCGAATTCGTCGCGAGTCTGCCGCGCACTCGTAGCGGCAAGATCATGAGACGCGTTCTGCGCGCGCGGGCGCTCGGTCTGCCCGAGGGCGATCTGTCGACCCTGGAGAGCGGAGCGTGACCGCAAGCTCGCCGGGCGTCACCCTCGATCGCGAGCACGCGCTGACGCTGCTGCGCCAGATGCTGCGCATCCGGCAATTCGAGGATCGTTGCGCGCAGCTTTACACCGAGCTCAAGATCCGCGGATTTCTGCATTTGTACAACGGCGAGGAAGCGATTGCCGTCGGCGTGCTTGGATCCCTAGAACCACAGGACGCGGTCGTCGCGACTTATCGCGAGCACGGCCACGCGCTCATGCGCGGCGTGCCGATGAACGCGTTGATGGCGGAGATGTTCGGCAAGCACACGGGCTCGAGCGGCGGCCGTGGCGGATCGATGCACGTATTTGACGTGGCCCGGCGTTTCTATGGAGGCAACGCGATCGTCGGCGGCGGCCTGCCGATCGCGACCGGTCTGGCGTTGGCGGAGAAGCTCGCCAAACATACCGGCATAGCGGCTTGCTTCTTCGGCGAAGGTGCGGTCGCCGAGGGCGAGTTTCACGAGTCGCTCAATCTTGCCGCGCTCTGGCGACTTCCCGTGCTCTTCATCTGCGAGAACAACTTGTATGCCATGGGAACCGCGCTGTCGCGTTCCGAATCGGTTACTGATGTGCGCGCGAAGGCCGCGGCGTATGGCATGCCGGCGCTCGCTGTCGATGGCATGGACGTGGTCGCCGTGCAAGCGGCTGCGCAGAGCGCCGTTGCCTCGATCCGCGGCGGTAACGGACCGCAGTTTCTGGAGTGCCGCACCTATCGGCTGCGCGCGCATTCCATGTTCGATGCGCAGCTTTATCGCGACAAGGCCGAAGTCGAAGCATGGCGTGCGCGCGGTCCGCTGATAACGTTCACGACGCGCTGTAAAGCGGCAGGTCTCATCAGCGAGGCGGATTTCCTGCAGCTGCAGAAGGAAGCCGACGCCGAAGTTGACGCGGCAGTGGCATTCGCCGAGAGCTCCGAGTGGGAATCCGTCGATGAACTCGAGCGCTGGGTCTATGCGGAGCGGCCAGCATGACGGCCGACGCGGTCACATCGCCGCGCATGAGCTATCGCGAAGCATTGCGTGAGGGCCTGCGCGATGCGCTGCGCAGCGACCCGCGAGTCTTTCTGATGGGCGAGGATGTCGGCCTCTATGGTGGCTGCTATGCGGTGACCAAATCGCTCCTTGCGGAATTCGGCGAGGAGCGCATCCGCGACACGCCCTTGTCCGAGTCCGCATTCGTCGGCGCTGGGATCGGCGCGGCGCTCGGCGGCCTCAGGCCGATCGTTGAAATCATGACAGTCAATTTCAGCCTGCTGGCGCTCGATCAGATCGTCAACAGCGCGGCCACGCTCTGCCACATGTCGGGAGGGCAATGTCCCGTGCCGCTCGTCATTCGCATGGCGACGGGCGCGGGCCGGCAGCTGGCCGCCCAACACTCGCACAGCCTGGAAGGCTGGTATGCGCATATTCCGGGTCTGAGGATCGTCGCTCCGGCGACGCTCGACGACGCACGCGGAATGCTGGGCGCGGCCTTGCGTTGTCCGGATCCCGTGCTGATCTTCGAACACATCGGTCTTCTCAACATGGAAGGAAATCTGACGACTGGGGCCGTGCCGGTCGACATCGACCGCGCGGCGATCCGGCGTGCCGGTCGCGACATCACGTTGCTGACCTATGGCGGGAGCCTCTACAAGTGCCTCGAAGCCGCGACGCAACTCGCCGCCGACGGCATCGAAGTCGAAGTCGTCGACCTGCGAACCTTGCGGCCACTCGATGATGCGCTCATCGTGGATTCCGTGCGCCGTACGCACCGCGTGCTCATCGTCGATGAGGGCTGGCGCAGCGGCGGAATCTCGGCGGAACTTGGCATGCGGATCGTGGAGCAGGCGTTCTTCGAGCTCGATGCGCCGATCGCGCGTGTCTGCACAGCGGAGGTTCCGATTCCCTATCCGAAGCATCTGGAGGACGCGGCGCTCCCCAGCGTGCCGCGGATCGTTGCCGCCGCGCGTGCCCTGGTGTCCCGTGAGCCGTGAATTTCGCATGCCCTCGCTCGGCGCCGACATGGAGGCGGGCACACTGGTCGAATGGCACGTGCAACCCGGCGCTCACGTCCACCGCGGTGATGTCATGGCGCTCATCGATACCGAGAAGGGCATCATTGATATCGAATCCTTCGAGGATGGGATCGTGGAGCGCCTGAGCGTGCAGCCGGGAGCGCG
>Ga0326726_10000547_pt1 | contig 34844 bp, 31 predicted proteins | sample MHFenrmetagenome_2_FD_207603 | JGI IMG/M metagenome (GOLD analysis project Ga0326726, IMG submission 207603) | Lab enriched peat soil microbial communities from Michigan Hollow, Ithaca, NY, United States - MHF15MN | ecosystem: Environmental > Terrestrial > Soil > Wetlands > Peat | place: USA...
CATCGGGGTGGATCGCGCGCGTGGATTTGGAACCGCGCGAGAGCTGACGCGCGACGCGCAACGCGCTCACCTTTCCTGTGCCGAGACGACCGTGGCGCGACACGTCGCAGCCGCTCGCCGTTTGCGCGGTGCACACTGAATCCGCGCGCCGCGTCACGTCGCACGCGGCCAAGGTTTTCCATAAGCCTCTTGATTTCGTTGGAACGCGGCGAGAACCGCGAGTCTCGCGCGGCACACTAGACCGTGTTGCGCTTTCGCCCTTGAATGTTAGCCGTACACCGCATCTTCCGAGGACAACAACAACATGAGCTCGCTATTCCACCACTGGCGTAACTTCGACCCCGCGCTGCTGAAGCTGCCGGCCGTGTGCGTGCCGGGGGGCGAAGCCGATACGTTGCGAGCGAAGCGCGAAGCGCAGCTGAAATGGATGCGCGAGCGCGGCGTCCGCTACCTCGGCAACCCCATGGTTTGGCCCGAACGTCGCGCCCGAGGCTCGCCGATCGCTCCGAACCGCAACCCGCGTGCGCCGTTCGAGGGCCTCATGATCGAGCGGCCAGGCGATGCGATCGCTCGCGACTTAGCCAGCGATTTGGCCAACGATTTGGCCAGCAATTTGGCCAGCGATTTGGCCAGTAACGGCTGACCTTCGAGGCCGCGGCCGGCGGCGTCTTGCGCGGCCGCGGCCCTCGGGGCAAGTGCAGAAGACCCGCTCAGCAAGCCTCTTTCGGGTTACCTAAAGACGCGAGGCGCTACTTCGCGAACAATTCCTTGATCCCGCCCGAGATCAGCGCCGACACGTCCAGCAAGATCCGCGGCAGCGCGATGCCGCCGGGCCCGACGAGATAGCGCGGCTCCCAGACCGGCCGAAACTTCGTCTTGTAGCGGCGCAAGCCCTCGAAGTTGTAGAAGTGCTCGCCGTAGCGGAACACGAAGTTGCCGACGCGATGCCACGCCGGCGCGAGCGGATGTTGCTCGAGACCCGCGAGCGGGGCCATGCCGAGGTTGAACCATTCATAACCCTGCTCCCGGCCCCAGAGCATCAGCTCGACGAACAGGAAGTCCATCGAGCTGCGCGGCGCGTCCGGACCGAACCGCATCAAGTCGACCGACAGCTCGCGCTTCGTCCGCGTCTCCCAGAGATTCGCGAACGCGACCAGCACGCCCATTCGACGCACGAGCGCGAAGTCGAACTGACCGAGATATGCGGGATCGAACGCGCCGACCGAGAAGTGCTTCTCCGCGGTGGCTTTGTCCGCGAGCCACGCGTCCGAGATCTTACGCAGCTCGGGCAGCATTCGCGGCACACGCTCCGCCGGTACGATCTCGAACGTCGCGCCGTCGCGAACCGCGCGGCGGTGGTCCTGGCGAAGCTCCGCGCGTGCGCTGCCCTCGAGCGAGAACTCTTGGAGCGGAACGCGCGCCTCTTCGCCGAGCTTGAACGCGGCGAGCCCGAGATCGATGTACTGCGGCAGCCGTGTACGGCTCGCCTGATAGAACACCGTCCAGCCCGCGTGCCGGTCCGAAAGCTCGCGGAAGCGCCAGATGAGCTCCTCGCTGTAACGCAGCTCGCCGACCGGGTCGCCGAGCGCGATCCAGCTGCGCCCCGAGACCTGATACATCACGAACGCGTTCTGGTCGTCGCTGAACAAGAGGCGCTTGTCGCCCATCAGCGCCGCGTTTGCGAGCGACTGCTCGGAGCGCTCGACCGCGCCGCGCGCCTTCGCGAGATCGTCCGGGCTCGCCATCACGGGCTCGGGACGCGCGGGACGCAGCAGGTTAGTGAGCAGCCAAGCGGCGGCGCCGACGCTCACGACGAGCGCCGCGCGCAGCATGCGCGGCGCATCGGCGTTGAACGCGAACGTCCACCAAAGGTCGCTCGAGTACTCGACGTTGCGATACGCGAAGAAGCCCACCCAGACGGTCGCCGCGATCACGCCGACGATGCTCACGACCCAAACCGGCGTATAGCGCTCGGCGAGGATCGACGACGGCCGATAGAACGAGCCACGGCCGAGCACGAGCACCGCGCCAGCGATCGCGAGCAGCGCGGCCTCTTCGAAGTCGATGCCTTTGAGCAGCGACGCCGCGATACCGGCCGCGATCAGCGCGAGCGCGATGTGATACGCGGCGCTCACGCGCCGTCGAAGCGACGACGCGAGCACGATCAGCCCGAGCCCGACGAGGCTGCCGACGAGGTGCGACGCCTCGAGGATCGCGAGCGGCAGCATACGATGGAGCACCTCGATACGCGCGTCGACGCCGGGCGTCGCGCCGGAGAGGAGCAGCACGGCGCCAGCGATGAACGTGAGTGTGGCGGCGACCTGCGGCACGGCGGGCGCGATGTACGCCGACGCGACCGCTTGCGCGCGCGCGAAGCGCGAGCTCTGCGCGCGCAGCTCTTCGACGAGGAACGCGAGCGCGCCGACCACGAGCGGCGCGAGGTAATACACGGCGCGGAACGCGAGCAGCGAGCCGAGCAGCTCCTCCGTCGGCACGTCGGGCAGCATCAAGAGGAGCATCGCCTCGAACACGCCTAGGCCGCCCGGCACGTGACTCAAAAGTCCCACCGTGACGGCGGCGGCATAGAGCCCGGCGAACGCGAAATAGCCGATGTGCGCAGAGGGCGGCAACAGCACCCAGACGACCGCGGCCGCGACCGCGAAGTCCGCGGCGCCGAGCAACGGCTGCGCGAGGCCGATCAGCGGCCCCGGCGGCCGCAGCGCCCAACCCCGGATCTCGAGCGGCGTGCGCACGAACGACGCCCAGTAGAGATAGCTCAGCACGACGAGGACCAGCACCGCGCCGATGAGCAACGCTTCGATGTGACGGAAGTGCAGCGCGACGGCGGTCGCGTTCGGCTCGAGCAACAGCGACACGCCCGCGAGCGCGCCGAGGCCGAGCATCGACGTCAGCGAGCAAAAGCCCGACACCGTCGCGACGTCGATCGCCGTGAGGCCGCGCGCGGAATACATACGCAGCCGCACCGCGGCGCCCGTGAATCCCGCGAGCGTGAGGTTGTGGCCGAACGCGTACGCGATGAACGCCGTGAACAACGCACGCGCGTACGCGACCTGCTTGCGCGCGTAGCGCAACGCGAGCACGTCGTAGAACCCGAGGAGCCAATAGTTCACGCAAGTGAGTAGCAACGCGAAGCTGATTAGACGCGCCGGGATCGCGCGGAAGCTCGCGACGACGTCCCGTATACGGATGTGAGCCTGGACTCTATAGAGAATGAACGCCGCGCCGGCGAATACGACGAGCGCGAGCAGCGGCTTCAGCCAGGCTAGCCTTTCGCCGGATGTCGAGGTCATCGTCTCAGGGAACGAGGCCGAGGGCTCGCAGCACGAGCTCGCTAGTGCCGTCGCCGGCCTTCGCGCGATGTTTGCCGTCGTGCACGATCATGCGCATGCCGCCGACCGGTCTGGCGCACGCCGATTTCTGCTCGTCCTCGCCGCGGAAGCAGAGGATCGACAGGCCCGGGAGCTTCTCGAGCTCCGGGCGCGTAGGTACGTCCGTCGGCCTCGACACGTCGATCGCGAGGTCTTCCCAATGGAACTCGAAGCTCGCGTTGTCGCTCAAGCCGATGAGGCCGAGCGATCGCACGCGCGCGCGTAGGTCGCTTGGCCAGCGATTCACGATGAACGGCGCCGTATCGGCGCCGCGCGAGTAGCCGATGATCACGATGTCGTTTCGATCCCACTCCTTCAGCTGTCCGCGCACGACGGGCTCGAGGTCGGCAGCGACTTGCTCGGGCTTGTGCGGTGTCGACAGATACGTACGCATCTTTAGACCGAGCACCGGCGCACCATGCGCCGCCGCCATCTCGGATAGCTCTTTCATGAATCCGGTCCAGTCGCCGTCGCCGCTCAGCACGAGCAGCAACGGTCCGTGCGAGCCGCTCGGCGCCGGCACTTTCACGACAGGAAGCGGTTGGTTCGCGGCGCGCGCGCCGGCGCCGATCGAGAGCAGCGCGACGAGTAACGCGGGCGCGAGCACGCGCAACGCGGACCAGCCGCGTTCGCGAAATCGACGAGTCGCCATCCTGGCGCGTGTGCTCAAGGCCCATTCTACCTATTCGTAGCGCAGCGCGCGCACGGGGTGCGCGCGCGCGGCCTTCAGCGACTGCATCGCAACGGTGACGTACGCGATACCGAGCCCAACGAGCGCGGCGAGCACGAAGATGCCCGGATTGATGCTCGTGTGGAACGCGAAGCTGCGCAGCCACGCGGACATCACGAGATACGCGAGCACGCTCGAGACGACCGAGGCCGCGATAACGAGATAGACGATCCGGTGCGCAAGAAGGCTGATGATCTGGCTCGTGCCGGCCCCGAACACCTTGCGGACGCCGATCTCGCGAGTGCGCTGCGCGGCCGTGAACGCGGCGAGGCCGAAGAGCCCGAGGCACGCGATGAAGATGCACAGCCCCGCGAAGATTCCGATCATCGTCGTGAGGCGCTGGTCCGCGACGTAGAGCCGCTCGAGCGAGTCGTCGAGGAACTCGAACGCGAACGGGTGCACGGGATCGAACTTGTGGAGCGTGTCGCGTAAGAACCCGAGCGTGCCCGGCACGTCCTTGCCCGAGATGTTGACGACGAGGGTTCGCTGCTGATTCTGGCGCAGCGCCGGCGGCAGCTGAGCGAAGTTGTCGACTAGACGATAGATCGCGAACGGCGCGATCTCGTCGTGCACGGAGCGGAAGTTGAAGTCCTTGACGACGCCGACCACCTTGCCAGTCTGCGCGCCCGGGCCTTGGCCGAGCTGGAACTGCTTGCCGATCGGCTCTTTCCAATGCAGGCCGCGCGCGAGCGATTCGTTCACGACGATCTCGGTGATTCGCGGACCTCCGGGCCCTTGTGGACCCTGCGCCGCTCCGGCCGCAGCACTCGGAACCTCGTCGGTCGGGCCGTGGCCCGCGAGGATAGTGAGGCCCATCACCTTCACGAAGTCCGGCCCGACGCCCATGTGCGTGACCGACGTCGACTCGAGCACGCCGTCGTTGTTCTCGAGGTTGATCACGTTGATCGGGAAGTTGCCGCCCATCGTCGAGCTCGCCCACGACACGCCGAGCACGTTCGGATTGCGGCCGAGCTCCGTCTTGATCGCGTCGCTCGCGGTGATCGTGTCGACTCCGCGCAGCGTGACGTTCACACGGTTCTCGCGCTCGAAGCCGAGCGACAAGTGAGAGATGTAGCGCATCTGCGACGTCATCACGAGCGTGCACGCAATTACCGCGACCGAGATCATGAACTGCAGGAACACGAGGCCTTCGCGCAGACCGGCGCTCCGCGCCCCGCCGCCCTTCGATCCGCTCACGAGCGCCGACACCGGCACCACGGCCGACAGATAAAACGCGGGGTACAAGCCCGCCCCGATCCCGACGATCAGCGCGAGCCCGACGACCCAGAGCAGCACGTCGGGCGTCTTGGTGAGACTCAATGACAGCGGCTTGCCGAGCAGATCGTTGAGCGGCGTGAATGCAATCGCGAGCTCGACGACCAATACGCCGAGCGCGACGGACACGATCGCGAGCAGCATCGATTCGACGAGGAACTGCGCGATGAGCGCGCGCCGGCTCGAGCCCAAGATCTTGCGCATCCCGACCTCTTTCGCGCGCTTGGCGGCGCGCGCCGTCGCGAGGTTCATGTAATTGATGCACGCAACGAGCAGCGTGAATACCGCGACCGCGATGAAGCCGTAGAGGTAGTAGCGGTTGCCGGTCGGCTGATCCGCCGGCACGTCAGAATAAAGATGAATGTCGCCCAGCGGCTGCAGCCAGCTGCGCCATTGCGCTTTGATCCGGTCGCCGATCTCCGTCATGTTGCGCGCGAAGAACGCCTTCGAGACCTCGCCCCACTTCGCGGGATCGTAGCCGGGCCGCATCAGCAGGTACGTGTAGACGCCGATGCCGAATAGTCTCTGCCGGCGCTGGTTGATGTCGTCCGGAGTCGAGAACAGAGGAATGTTCGACGAGAACAGCACGTCGTACTTCAGATGCGTGTTCTCGGGCAGATCGTCGAACACGAGCGAGATCTGCGCGTCGTTGCCATCCGACGTGATCGTCTCCCCGATGGGGTTACGATCGCCGAAGTAGCGGCGTGCGAATGTGCGGCTCACGGCGACGGAGGTCGGAGACTGGAGCGCCGTCTTCGGATCCCCATACAGGATCTTGTGCGTGAAGACGTCGAACACGTTCGGATCGGCTACGTAGGTGGTGCTCCAGTAGTAGCCGTCGGCTCCGTGCTGGATGAAGTTCCTGTTGCCCGGGCCGCCCTGGAAGCGCACGAATGCCTCGACGTCCGCGTTCTCTTCCTTGAGCATCGGGCCGAGCATGGCCGAGGTGACGGCGAAACGATCGAGCTTGCCGTTGATCTCGAACTCGTTGACCACGCGGAAGATGCGCTTGTAGTTCACGTGGCTGTGGTCGTACGTGAGCTCGCTGCGCAGGTAGGCGCCTAAGATCAGACAGCACGCGATCGCCAGCGCGAGTCCGGCGACGTTGATCAACGCGTAGGTTTTGTCGCGCGCGAGCGTGCGCAGCGCGATCTTCCATATCGTCGAGTTCATCGGAAACGCCCCCGCGACAAGCCGTCGAGCAGCGTGAAAGGATACCGGCAGACGCCTGTCTGACGCTACCGAAACCGCGGCGCACGAGGCGCGACCCTCGAGGCGCGATGCGCATCCGCGCAGGGCTTTAAGGCCCATCCACGATCGGCCATGATTCGCGCGGGGACCATTCTTTCAACCGGGGGAAATCGTGCAAACCAGAACAATGCCCGCGCTCGTCGGGACCGTCGCGCTATCGCTCGCCGCGTCCGCGCACTCGCAACAGCCCGCGGCGGCTCCGGATGCGGCGCCGAAACCGTTTCAAGCCGGGACGCCGCTCAGCGCGACCAACGAGGCCGGCGTCACGCAAACGATGTCCAGCAACGTGAAGGTCTACGGCAGCTTCCGTTTTGCCGAAAGCTGCACGTTCGATCCCGCGCGCAATCTGATTGTCGCCATGAACGCGGGCAACGCGGAGACGATCGAGAAGAACGACGGCTTCGTGTCGTTGATCAATCCGGACGGCACCGTGCACACGTCGAAGTGGATCGGGGTGACTCGCGACGGGCTCACGCTGAACCAACCGCTCGGCAGCGCGATCGCGAACGGGACGCTCTACGCCGCCGACATCGACACAGTGCGCAGTTTCGATCTCAAGACCGGCGCACCGAAGGCCGCTGTCACGATCCCCGAGGCCAACGTGCTGAACGGCATCGCGGCCGCGGCCGACGGCACCGTCTACGTGTCGAACACGCGCGATCCGCAGCGGATCTATAAGATCACGCCGGACGGCAAGTCGTCGATCTTCGTCAACGGCGCGCCGCTCGCGCAGCCGAACGGCGTCGCGCTCGATCCCGCGGGCAACATCGTCGTGATCAACATCGGCGACAACACCGTGCTCACGTTCGACAAGAGCGCGAAGCTCCTGAAGACCGAGCACTCGAACCAGTCGGGCAACGATGGCCTCGTCGTGCTGCCGGACGGCACCAAGTACGTCACGAGCGTGCGCTATGGCAGCGTGTCGCGGATCCGGCCCGGCAAGGACGCGGAGATCATCGCGAGCGGCATCCCGTCGCCCGCATCGATGTGTTACGACTCGAAGCAGAACCAGCTCGTGATCCCGATGAACAACAACAACGCGTTGGCGTTCATCAAGCTCGGCAAGAAGTAGCGGACGCGATCGTCGGACCGGGGCGAGCGCCCCGGTCCGCTCCCGCCTTCACTCGGTCAAGCGCGCTTACCGCGCTTCTTCCCGCGAGCGGCCTTCTTCTTCGCGCCACCTGCCCTCTTCGCCTTTCCCGCCTTCTTCGCGGCTGCCTTCTTGCGCGCCTTCTTCGCAGTCTTCTTCTTCGCCGCGGCCGGCAGCCGCACGAGCACGGCCTCGATCTTGTTGCCGTCGAGGTCGCGCACGAACGCGCCGAAATAATCGGGACCGTAATCGGGTCGCGGTCCGGGCGCACCGTCGTCGGTGCCGCCGGCCTCGAGCGCGGCGCGATGGAACGAGCGGATCATCTCTTCGCTCGTCGCGTTGAACGCGACGTGCACGCCGTTGCCAGTCGACGACGCTCGCTGGTCGTGCGGCAACTGGACCCAGAACGCGGGCTGCTTGTCGCCATAGCCGATGCCGTACGGCAGAACCTCCAAGACTCGCCTGTAGCCGAGCTCTTGCAGGACGCGGTCGTAGAACTGCGCGGCGCGCGCGACATCGGCGACGCCAATCGAGACGTGGTGCAGCATGGGGACTCCTTTGTGGTTCGTTGGGAGGAGCCGTCGAAGCTTAACACTCACGCGCTGGGCGCCCACGTATGCGAGCTACCCGCGTGCAGCGCCGCGTAGATCTCGTCGCGCAGCGCATTCGCCTCCGCGGCTGTCAGCGTACGCTCGAGATCGCGGATCACTACGCGCAGCAGCACGTTCTTCTGGCCCGCGCCGATCCCGAGCCGCTCGCGCGCGACGGGCGACAAGTCTGCGTACGGAGTCTCGCTGAGCACCTCGATCGCCTCGATGCTCGTGCAGCGAGCGCCGAGCGCCTGCCGCGCTCGGTCGCCGAGCTCCTCGGGCGTCGTCTCAGCGGGCACCGCGATCGAGAGATCCCGGCGCATCGCGGGCTGCGCCGACACCGGCCGATACGGCTCGAGGTCGAGCATCTGCGCCGCGACTCTCGGATCGGCCGAGCGCAGCTCGCGAATATCGGCAACGCCCTTGCGCAGCATCAACATCCGATCGAGGCCTATACCCATCGCCAGTCCGTGATGCTCTTCGGACCGCCAGCCGGCCTCGTCGAGGATCCGCGGCGCCGCCAGGCCGCACTCGAGGATCTCGACCGCGCGTCCATCGACCTCCGCGTGCACCTCGAGCCCGTCGACCGTGTACGGATGGCGCGCGGGCGAGAGCGTGAGCGGCGCGCCGGGCAACATCGCGTGCGCTGCGACCTCGATCATCTCCTCAAGCGCCGCGCGGCCAAGCGGCCGCCGCGCGACGCGCCAGAGATCGAGCTGGTGCGGCTCGCCGACGTGCAGCCGGTCGATCGCGTCGCGCCGGTAAGTGAGCCCGGGGCACACGAGCAGCACGTCGTCGTAGTGGACCGGCGCGAGCATCCGCAGCGCGGCCGGGACCATCGCGGACGTTTGCGTGCGGAGCAACCGATCGGGCGCGACATAGCGCGTGTAGCGCGCGTCGCGCGCAGCGCCTTCGGCCGGATAACCGAGCGCGTCGTAGTTGTCGGCGACCGTGACGACCGGAGGCGCTCGGTGCACGACGACCGCGCACCGCCAGCGCTCGACGAGCGCCGCGACGGCGTCGCGCACGAGCAGCTGCATCGCATGCGGACCGAGCGCGGCGTCGGTGAGATCGCGCAGCGCGAGCGCGCGTCCATAGGTTTCGGGATCGAGCAGTCGAACGGACATGACACACCTCTGCAGAACGTTGGGGTTGCGGGCGCTGCGCGAACGCAGCGGACGGCGGTCACCCCGGTCCTGCTCAGGCGGTCAGGGATCGGACGGTGTTGGAGAAATCAGAGAAGAATCGACACGCGACCGGAGATCCCCGAGACCTGGAGCAGGCCGGGGCCGGTAAAGAACTGGCAGCGTGCGTGCGACATGGCCGCGCACTCTAGTCGAGGCGGCAGTGGGCGATCAAGCGAGCGCCGCGCGGCTCAGACGTTCGGCGCGGCCTCGGGCGCCCGGCGCGGCAGCATGAGCCGGTACTCGCGCCACAGGATGATCGCGCCGGCCGCGATCACGAGCGGCGCGCCGATCCAGGTCGCGCGATCCGGCAGCTCCTCGAAGAAGAACCAGCCGTACACGATCGCGATCAGCAAGTTGACATAGTCGAGCGGGGCGATCGTCGACGCCTCGGCGTAGCGATACGAGTACGTCATTAGCAGCTGGCCGAAGACGCCGAACGTCCCGATCAGCACGATGAATATCCACTGCGTTGGAGTCGGCATCGGCCAGCCCGCGAGCGCGGTGAACGCCGCGCAGACCATCGACGTCACCGAGAAGTAGAACGTGATCGTGATTGCGTGCTCTCCCCCGCTCCCGCTCATGCTGCGCAGGAACATCACCGCGAACGCCGAGAACACCGCGGCGGCGAGCGCCATGCCGACCCCGAGCGAGCTCGCGCCGAACGTGAGATGGGGCCCGACGATGATCAGCACTCCGACGAGGCCGATCGCGAGCGCTGTCCAGCGATAGCGATGGATCTTCTCGCCGAGGAACAGCATCGCGAGCAACGTGAGGAACAGCGGCGCGGTGAACGCGATCGCCCAGAACTCCGCGAGCGGAATCAGCGTGAGCGCATAGAACCAGCAGAACATGCTCGCGGTGCCGGACAGAGAGCGCAGCGCGTGCGAGCGCAGGTTCTGGGTCTTCAAGAGGTGCAGGCCTTCGACGCGCCACGCGATGAACGCGAGCACGACGACGGAGATCAGGCCGCGGACGAACACGGTCTCGCCGCTCGGAATCGCCGCGCCGAGGTACTTCACGCACGCGGCCATGCTCGACAGCAGGACGACGGACGAGAGCTTCAAGAACACGCCGAGGACCGGGCGGTGGTGGCGGTGCGCGGGACTCGATGCCAAAGCGGACCTGCGTGGCGGACGGAGGGCGCCACGATAGCAACTCTCGACGCCGCACGCCGTTCCCTTGGCCGTCGCGGGCGCAAATAATGGCGGACCCATGACGCTCGAACGTATTACCCGCGTGGTAGCCAAACGCAGGATCGCGGCCTCAAGGCCATTCGAGCGAATGACCGACCAGCCAGAGTCGCCTGCCGGCGGCGCGGAGCGGCAACGCGACGTCGTCGCGCGGTTGTTCGAACGCTTCCGCGTGCCGCTGCTGCGCTACCTCACGGACCTACTGTCGCGGCGCGACGAGGCCGAGGACTTGGTGCAGGAAACCTATCTGCGTCTGATGCAAGTCGAGAACGTCGAAGCCGGACGCGTGCGCGCGCTGATCTTCAAGGTCGCGACCAACCTCGCGTACGACCGCTTCCGGCAGCGCCGCGCTCGCGGTCCGCACGGCGGCGACGAGCAGCTCGCGGACCTCCCCGCGAACCAGCCCGCGCCCGATCGAATCGTCGCGCTCGAGCAAGGCGTCGAGATCGTCAAACGCACGCTGCTCGACCTCAAGCCGCGCTGCCGGCAAGTGTTCCTGCTGCGCACATCGGCCGAGCTTGGCTACGACGAGATCGGGAAGCGGCTCGGCATCAGCCGGCGAACCGCGGAGCGCGAGATGCAGCATGCGCTCGACGTCTGTCAGCGACGCCTCGGAGGAAAAAACGAATGAGCCGCGAGACGCGCAAGCCCGAGCGCGAGCCCGTGACCGCGGCCGAGTGGTTCGTCGCGCTCGACTCGCGCCCGTCCGATGAGGTCACGGCCGCGCGCCTCTCCGCGTGGCTCGACCGCGCCGCGGAGCACGAGCAAGAGCTCGAGCGCTGCGACGCCGCCGCCGAGATCGTGCGCAGCCTCGCCGACGATCCGGAGCTGCGCTGGGCCTACGACGAGGCCGCCGCGCTCGCGAAGCGCGACCCCGCGGGGGGCTCGCGCTCGCTCGCGCGCCGCGCGCTGCGGCGCTTCGGCTGGGCCGCGGCGCTCACCGTGGCGGGCCTTGCGGCAGTCATCGTCTCGTTTTGGCTCGCGCGCGACGCGCGCGGGCCCGCGGTTCTACCCGCGGCGCATCCGCTCGCGCTCGAGCGAGCCGCGCCTCCGCTCGACGCTGCGGCGTCGGCCGAGCGCGGTGCGAGCATCGCGACCGCCACCGCCGCGTATCCGATCGCTCGCCTGCCAAGCGGTGTCGTCGTCGACGCGAGCTCGGTGGCGGTGCTGCCTTTCGGCGCGCCGCCCGACGAGGGACGCGCGACGCGCCTGCTCGCCGCCTCGCTGTCGCGCGACATCGGCTCGGCGCTCGCCGCTCTGCCCGGCATCTACGTGGTCGGCGCGCCGCGCGCCTCAGCCTATCTCGGCACCGAGCTCGACGCGTCCGAGCTCGGCGAGCAGCTCGGCGTGCGCGGCATTGTCATCGGCGAGCTCGCCGAGCACGACGGGCAGATTCGCGTCACCGCCGAGTTGCTCGACGCCGCGACCGACGAGCGGCTCTGGCACGCCGAGTACGAGCGGCCGGCCGCAGACCTCGCCTCGCTCGCGGACGAGATCGGTGCCGAGATCACGATTGCGCTCATCGAGCCCGAGCGTCGCGCGCGCGCCGCGGCGACACCGTCCTTCCGCGATGCGCGCGCGGACAATCGCGCGACGTCGGTCCGACCGGACGTCACGTTGCAATGAGTCACCACCTCACGGGAGCACCAGGATGAATCCGACACGCCTTCGCCGCTCGGTCGCGCTCGCGGTCCTACTGTTCATCGGCAGCGCGGCCGCGCACGCCCAGGGGCAGCCGCGACCACAACCCGCGCAACAGGGTGCGCCGCAAGGCGGCGCCCCGGCCGAGGCCGCACGACCGCCGCCCGAGGCGTCCGTTGCACCGCCGATTCCCGCGGGGCCGCCGCTCCCAACCGTGTCGCTCGAGTCGCTCGTCGATCGCGTCGCGCGCAACTCGAAGAAGTCTTTCCTAATCGACAGTCGAGCGGCGCAGCAGGTTTACCTCGGCAGCATTAAGCCCGAGGACGTGAACTACCCGACGCTGCTCGCGATCCTGCGCGCGAATGGCATGGCCGCGACTACGATCGAGGGCCGCGTGAACATCGTGCCGCTGTTCGAGATCCGCTCGCTCGCGGTACCGCTCGTGCAAAACGACGACTCGAGCATCCCGGCCGACGAGTGGGTCTCGCGGATCGTGACGACGTCGAAGAAGGAGGCGTCTTCGATGGTGCCGATCCTGCGGCCGCTGCTGCCGGGGGCCGCTCACTTGTCGGCGATGTGCGGCTCCTGCGAGCCCGGCGCGCAGAACTGCACGAATTGCCGGCAGCTGATCGTCGTCGACCGCTACGCGAACGTGCAGCGGATCACCGCGATCGTGAAGATGCTCGACCAGCAATAGCCCTCCGCGGGCCAAGTGCCCGCCTTCGAACCCAGCGCGGGCGCCCTCGTGGCGCCCGCGTGCTTTTCTCGTCCGCTAAGCCGCCTGCTATCCTTGCGCGCGGCCGAAAACGGGGCGCGCACGGGCGCGCCGCGCTTCAAAAACACCTCGGCTCGCCGGAGAACGCATGCGCTTCGTATTGCCGCTCGCCCTCGCCGTCGCCATCACCCCTGCATCGTCCGTGCGCGCGCAGACGCCCGACGGCGACACCGTGTTCGCGCAGCACTGCGCGATCTGTCACGAGCACCCGACGCCCGAGAACAAGGCGCCGCCACGCGACGCGCTCGCGACGCTCGGGCCCGACGCGATCTTCGCGTCGCTGACCGAAGGCAACATGCGAATCCAGGGCCAGGCCCTCACGCCCGCCGAACGCAAGACGGTGGCGGAGCGAGTCGCCGGCCGACCGCTCACGGCCGCGACGGCCGGCGCCGCGAGCGCTCCGACCGGGCTGTGCACCGGCGGGCCGCTCGACCTGCGCAACGCGACATCGGTGTGGAACGGGTGGGGCCCTGACGTGCGCAACACTCGCTTCCAAACCAACGCCGCGGGGATCACCGCGGCGAACGTCGCGAGCCTCAAGCTCAAGTGGGCGTTCGGCGTACCGAACGCGACGCAGTCGCGCTCGCAGCCGGCCGTGGTCGGCGGACGCCTATTCATGGCGAGCCAAAGCGGAATGGTCTATGCGCTCGACCCGGCGAAGGGCTGCACGTACTGGTCGTTCAAGGCCCAAGCGGGCGTGCGCACCGCGATCTCGGTCGGAACGCTCGGCCCGAACGGCAACGCCGGAGGCGGCGCGCCGGCCGTGTTCTTCGCCGACGCGCAGGCGCGCGCGTACGCGGTCGACTTCAGGACCGGCCAGCAGCTCTGGGTCACGAAGATCGACGATCATCCGGCCGCGCGCGCGACGGGCGCGCCGACGTACTACGGCGGCCGGCTCTACGTCGTGCTCTCGGGCGTGTCGGAGGAGAGCTCAGCCGCGATGCCGGACTACGAGTGCTGCAAGTTCCGCGGGAGCCTCACGGCGCTCGACGCTAAGACCGGCACCGTGGTCTGGAAGACCTACACCGTCGGCGAGCCGAAGCCCCGCGGCAAAAGCACGACTGGCAAGCAGCTTTGGGGCCCCGCCGGCGCGCCCATCTGGAGCGCGCCGACGATCGACGCGAAGCGCGGCCTGATCTACGCGGCAACCGGCAACGCGTACGCGGACCCCGCGCCGAAGACGAGCGACGCGATCGTCGCGTTCGACTTGAAGACCGGCAAGATCCGCTGGGTGAACCAGATCATGCCCGACACGTGGATCTTAGGCTGCGCGCCGCCGCCGGCGGGCGCACCCCCGGCCGCCGCCGGCGCGAAGTTCGGCGACAATCCGAACTGCCCGAAGGATGTCGGGCCCGACTTCGACTTCTCCGCGTCGCCCGTGCTCGTGACGAAAGCGGACGGCAAGGACGTGCTCGTCGCGACGCAAAAGTCCGGCGTCGGCTACGCGCTCGACCCGGACAAGCGCGGCAAGATTCTGTGGCAATACCGCTGGGGCAAAGGCAGCCCGGTCGGCGGCGTCTGGGGTGCGACGAGCGACGGCGAGCGCGCGTACTTCGACGTCGCCGATCAGCTCACGCCCGCGCCCGGCGGCGTGCACGCGGTGGATCTCACGACCGGCCAGCGCGTCTGGTACGCGCCGCCGGAGCCGCCGGTCTGCCGCGCGGGCCCCGGCTGCAGCGCGGCGCAATCCGCCGCGCTCACGTCGATACCGGGCGTCGTGTTCGCGGGCTCGGCCGACGGCGCGGTGCGCGCCTACGCGAGCGACTCGGGGAAAATTCTTTGGACGTTCGACACGAACCGCGACTTCGCGACGGTCAACAGCGTCAAAGCGAATGGCGGCTCGATCGACGGTCCGGGACCGGTCGTCGCGGACGGCATGTTGTACGTCACGGCGGGCAATGCGGGCTTCGTCGGCACGCCCGGCAACGTGCTGCTCGCGTTCGGCTTGGAGTGACGGCCGGCCGGGCGTCCCGTGCACCGGAACGCCCGACCTGGCCGGATAGGCAATTACTTGATGTCGATGCGGCGCGCGAGGGCTTCCTTGGCCTTCGGCAGGCGCACCGTGAGCACGCCGTCGGCGACGCTCGCCGAGATCTCGTCGCTCGCGATCTTCGTCGACAGCGTAAAGCTGCGGACGAAGTTGCCGACGTTGTACTCGGAGTAGATCGGCGCCAGCTCCTCGTAGCGCTTCGGATCGACATTGCCGGTGACGGTCAGCACGCCCTTGTCGAGCCGGATGTCGATGGCCGAGCGCTCGACGCCCGGAACCTCCATCGCAACCACGACCGCGTCGTTCGTCTCATAGATATCGGTATAAGGGCTGTAGAACTTGCCGGCCTCGGTTCGCTCTTGAGCCGGCGCGAGCTCTTTCTTGCCCTGCAGCGCAACTTCTTGGGTAGCCATGTTTCTCCTCCGCTGTTCCTGCAAATCGCTCAGTTGATCGTGACCGAGCGCGGCCGCTCGCTCTCTGCGCGCGGCAGCTTGAGCGTCAGCACGCCGTCTCGGTAGTCGGCCGTGACCTTCGCCGCGTCGATCTGCGCCGGCAGCGTGAGCGTTCGATCGAACTCTCCGCCCACGCGCTCGCGCCGATGCGCGCTCGCGCCATCCGCGTACTGGACGGACTTTTTGCCGTGAATCCGGACGGTCGCGCCCTTGACCTGGATGTCGAGGTCTTCTTTTTTCACCCCGGGCAACTCGGCGACGATCTCATAGTCCCCGTCGCGCTCGAACACGTTGACGGGCGGATACGCCCCGCGCCCGCTCGTGAGTGGCCCGAACCAGTCTCGCTGCATCGCGTCGTCCATCGCGCGCTGTACGGACAGGAGCGTCGCGAACGGATCTCTCACTCTCAGGACCATGGTGGCCTCCTCTTTGTGCCGACCAGTAAACGATGGACCGTGTTGTTAGGGTCTGTGCTCCCCCTTTCAAGTGGGGTTTGAGTAGACTTTCGCGGTCTAGGCGGGGGCCGATGCGGAAATGAGAATGAAATGGGATACCGATCGCATCGTGGGCGTGTGCGCGATGCTCGTGGGCGTCGGCAGCCTCTTCATCGTGCTCTACCAGACGGCGTTGCTCCGTGAGCAGGCAAAGGCGTCGGTGCTGCCGTACCTGATGATCGCCTACAACTCGGGCAACGACGGCGCATATATCGCGCTGCGCAACGTCGGCCTCGGTCCCGCGAGAATCGAGCGCATCGGCATTCGCCGTGCCGGCGTGACCTTCGACGGCGATCCGTTCGCGTACTACGCAACGCTCACGGACGTTCAGATCCCCGCGGACAGGGTCTACCGCGATCGCGTGCTGCCCGGCATGCTGATTCCGTCCGGCATTACGTTGCAGATGCTCGGCTCGCCCAATGCAAAGCCGATGGCCGGCGAGCTCTTGCGCACGTTCGCGTTCGTCGCGGTGCAGGACCCGGTCCCCTCACACGGCCCAAGCGCGGACACGGCCGCGGACCCGACTGAGAGTGCAGCGCGCCCGTCCGCCTCGGCCATGCCCGCCGCGGACAAGGCAGTGCTCGAGATCGACTACGCATCCGTCTACGGCGAGCGCTGGCGCGTTCGCTCCGACCGCGTCGTACCGGAACGGCTCTGACCGCAGCGCGTCGCAGCGCTATCAAATGGTAAGGAGATCCTAAGGTGCGCATCGCGATATTCGGCGCGGGCGGCGTGGGCGCCTATTTCGGCGCGCGGCTCGCCGAGGTCGGCAACGAGGTCTCGGTCGTCGCGCGCGGCGCGCAGCTCGACGCGATCCGTGCGAACGGCCTGCGCGTCGACAGCGTGTTCGGCGACATGCTCGTGCGGCCGAAGGTCGCGAGCGCATCCGCCGCCGACATCGGCCCGGTCGACGCGGTGCTGCTCGGCGTAAAGACTTGGCAAGTCTCAGACGTCGCGCCCGCTCTGAAACCGCTGCTCGGCCGCGACACGTTCGTCGTGCCGCTCCAGAACGGCGTCGAGACGCCGGATCTGCTGGCCGCGGCGCTCGGCCCGGAGCACGTGGTCGGCGGCGTATGTGGAGGCTTCTGCTTCATCGTCGCGCCGGGACACGTGAAGCACATCGGCGGCGTCACGTTCATCAAGTTCGGCGAGCTCGACGGCAAGAAGTCCGAGCGCGTCGAGCGTCTACGCGCGGAGTTCGAGGCCGCGAAAGTCGACGTCGCGGTGCCCGACGACATTCGTGTCGCGCTCTGGGAGAAGCTGATGCTCGTCGTGCCGTTCGGCGGCGTCGGCGCGGTGTCGCGCGCGCCGATCGGCGTGATCATGAAGACGCCCGAGACGCGCAAGTTGATCGAGGCCGGCATGCGCGAGATCGCGGCCGTCGCGCTCGCGCAGGGAGTGGAGCTGCCGGCGGATACCGTCGAGCGCACGCTCGCGCTGCTCGACCGCACGACGCCGGCGGGCACGTCGTCCCTACAACGCGACATCGCGGCCGGCAAACGCTCGGAGCTCGACGCGTGGACGGGCGCGGTCGTGCGGCTCGGCGCGCGACTCCACGTGCCGACGCCGACGCACTCCTTCTTATACGCTGCGCTGCTGCCGCTCGAGCGCCGCGCGCGCGGCGAGCTCGCGTTCTAAGGCGGGATCGCGCGCGGCAAGCGCAACTCGCGCCGACGTCGTCGACGCGGCTCGCTCCCGCGCTCAGTTCAAGTCGGGGGTCTGCCAGTCCGGCGCGTACCAAGCCCTCTCGCGCACGTGCGTGCGCGACTTGATCCGCCATCCGTCCGGCGTGCGCACGTAGACGTCCTCGTAACCGCCGTGGCGATCGACGCTGCCGGGCCCGCGCATCCCGAGCTGCACGAGGTAGATCCGGCCCTTGGCGCCCTCCGGCGTCGCGGTGATCTCGTGGTTCAGCATCAGGTGGCTCCAGCCCGTCCACGGCAGCTTCGTCTTGCAGCCCTTCGAGCCGCCGCCGACGAGCTCCGCGAGCGCGTCACGGCCCTTCGCCAGCACGCGCCCACCTGCGGCGAACCCCGCGTCCGAGTTCTTGTCGATGAACACGCCGTCCGTCGTGAACACGTTCGCGTAGTCGTAGCCGTTGCCGCCGCACGTGTCGATGCCGTACGCGTAGCGGTTGATCAGCTGCGTGATCTCGTCGTAGTCGAGCGCCGTGAGCTTGCCGGCGTCGGCGGCGGCCGCCCCTTGCAGCTCGACATGGCCCGCGACGAAGCCGAGCACGAGCGCGATGGCGACACCGAGCGCGCCGAGTGTTTTCTTGGTCATGATTCCCCCTGGGTTTAGGTTCACTTCGTTTGCACGTACGCGAGCACTTCTTTCGCGCGCTCGTCGGTCCAGGTCGTCACCCTGTGCCAGACCGGCTCCGGCGCGCCGCACGCACGATCGACATCGACGGCGATCGGCGCACCCTGCTCGGGCACGGGCCGAGGTTTCGAGCGCGTGATGATCGCGGTCTGCGTGCGGTAGACGTCATAGACGTTGGCGGGGTCGATGTCCTGATAAGTCGAGCTGCCATACGATGCGTCGATCAGGAAGTTCCATCGGCCGAGCCCCTCGGCGAGGCTCACGACGTCGACCGCCGTCTCGTCGCGCAGGTCGTGCGCGAGCTTCGGCTGCGAGTTCTGGTCGACGACCGAGCGATAACGGCCTTCGAGCCGATCGAGGCGGTACTGCGAGTCGAGACCGAGCAGCAGCGCCCAGTACTTCCATTTGAGGAACTCGGCGTCGACGCGCCACTGGTCGCCATAGACGGTCAGCACGCGCTCCTCGCAGCGATCGCCGGTGCGCAGATGCGCCGCGTATTCGCGATCGCCGGATTGATCGAAGCGCAGCTCGGCGATCAGTGTCTCGCCGCTCAGCCGGTGGTAGGTGTACACCGACGCCGATAAGAGCACGACGGCGAGGGTGCCGAGCGCGATGATCAGGACGAACGACCAACCGAGGAGCTTGCGCATGCCGTGGAATTCCATCCGTCGCGACGCGAGCCGCTCGATCGAGGCACTCCTCGAACCCCCGCACGCGTCGTGCGAGAATATCACGCCCCCTCTAGAGCCCCGGACCGCACCGTGCGAGAAGACGTTCGCAAAATCATCGAGCGATTCGGCCTCGTCCCGCACCCGGAGGGCGGCCACTTTCGAGAGGTTTTTCGCTCGAAGCTCGCGGTCCAGCCCGTCGGCGGTGGCCGCGCGCCCGGGTTGCGGCGCAGCGGCAGCACGCTAATTTATTTCCTGCTCGTGGACCAGGAGTTTTCCGCCTTTCATCGCGTTCGCGGCGCCGACGAGATCTGGCACCTGTATGCGGGCGGCCCGCTCGAGCTCCACACGATCAACATGGCGGCGAATCACGAGCTTCACCTGCTCACGAGCGACGTCGAGCGCGGGTCACCCGTGGCCGTCGTGCCCGCGGATTGCTTGCAGGCTGCGCGGCTCGCTCGCGGCGTTCCGTGGGCGCTCTGCGGCTGCACGGTCGCGCCGGGCTTCGAGTTCACGGACTTCGAGATGCCGCCGGCCGCGCAGCTGCTCGCCGATTTTCCGGCACACGAGCGAATCGTCCGCGAGCTCACGAGATCGTAGGCAATGCTCAAGATCTGGGGCCGGACGAACTCCGTCAATGTCCAGAAAGTGCTCTGGTGCCTCGCCGAGCTCGACGTGCCGTACGAACGCGTCGACGCCGGGCTCGAGTACGGCAAGAACGACGAGCCGTGGTACCTCGCGCTGAATCCGAATGGCCGCGTGCCGCTGCTGCAAGACGGGGACTTCAGTCTTTGGGAATCCAACACGATCGTGCGTTACCTCGCGTCGAAGCACGGCCTCGGGCGCCTATGCCCCAAGCCGCTCGAGACGCGCGCGCATGCGGAGCGCTGGATGGACTGGCAGCTCTCGGTGCTCGTGCAACCGGTGTCGATCGTGTTCTGGAATCTGATCCGCACGCCGGCGACTGGGCCGGACCGCGCGGCGATCGCGAAGTCGACGAAAAAGGCGAACCGCGCGTGCGCGATCCTCGACGGGCATTTGACGACGCACGAGTTCGTCGCGGGCCCCCACTTCTCGATGGGCGACATCCCGGTCGGCGCGACCGTGCACCGCTGGCTCGCGCTGCCCGGCATCGAACGGCCTGCGCTGCCGGCGCTCGAAGCCTGGCACGCGCGCCTCGGCGGGCGCCTCGGCTTTCGAACCCACGTCATGCTGCCGCTCTCCTAAGCGTTGTAAGCTTTGACGCGCTTCGCGCACTCCTGTACTTTCGCGGCGCAAGCCGATAGAAATACAAGGGAAACACCATCGGCCCAGAGGGTCACCAAAGCGCGGACCGGCGACCCTCGAGGCGTGAACTGAGTCCGGGACGACGATCCGGTCGATGCAGATAATCCGACCCTTCGATAACAGCGGCGCGCGAGCGCGAGCCGGCATCTGGGGATGACAAAGAGCCATGAGCAGAGCGCGTAGCGCCACCGCCCTAGTCTTGACCGTCGCGGCGGTCGTCTGGACCGTCGGAGCGCTGGCACAAGAGAACCTATTCCCGCGTCCGGCGGAGCTCGAGCCCGCCGTCCAATTCTGGACGCGCGTCTATACCGAGATCGACACGCACTCGGGCTTCATTCACGACGACCTGCGGCTCGACATCGTCTACGAGACGATCAAGGTGTCGGAGGATTTCAGCCCGCGCGAGCGCAAGCGGCACATCGAGCACGCGATCGACACCTACGAAGCGATCCTCGCGAAGCTCGGCTCGGGCGCCCGCGAGCGTTTGAGCGACGAAGAGCAACGGGTGCTCGCGCTGTTCCCCGCCGGCACTCCGAACGCCGAGTTCAAGGCCGCCGCGGATCGCGTGCGTTTCCAGCTCGGTCAATCGGACCGGTTCCGCGCGGGTCTCGCGCGGTCCGGCACTTGGAAGCAGTACATCTATGACGTGCTCGACAAGCACGGGCTGCCGCGCGAGCTCGCGTCGCTGCCGCACGTCGAGTCCTCGTTCGACCCGACCGCGTACTCGAAGGTCGGCGCAGCCGGCATGTGGCAGTTCACGCGCTCGACCGGCGCGCGCTACATGCAGATCGACCACGTCGTAGACGAGCGCCGCGATCCGTTCCTCGCGACCGACGCGGCTGCGCGGCTCCTCGCTGACAACTTCAGCGTCGTGCAAACCTGGCCGCTCGCGCTGACGGCCTACAACCACGGGCTCGAGGGAATGCGCCGCGCCGTCGTGCAACAAGGAACCACGGACATCGCGACGATCGTCAAGCAATATCAGAGCCGCTCGTTCCAGTTCGCGTCGCGCAATTTCTACACGGCGTTCCTCGCGGCGCTCGAGATCGACACGCACGCGGAGAAGTACTTTCCGGGCGTCAACGTACGGGCGCCCTCGGATACCGCCGTCGTCGTCGTGCCCGACTTCGTGAAGTCGCGCAGGCTCGCCGACACGTTGAACCTGCGCGAAAGCGTCCTTCAGGACCTGAACCCGGCACTGATGGACGCCGTTTGGGCCGGCAGCAAGTACGTACCGAAGGGCTTTCCGCTGCGCGTGCCGCGCGCGACGGCGGCCGTCGCGGACGAGCTCTTGGCTGCGCTCGACAAGGGCGAGCGCTACGCCTCACAAGTCCTCGACAACCAGTACCGCGTGCGCGGCGGCGACACGCTGTCCGAAATCGCGACGCAGTACCACGTGAGCCTCGCCGCGTTGATGCGCGCGAACAATCTGAGCGGCCGCGAGACGATCCACGTCGGGCAGGTCGTGAATTTGCCGGTCGGAGCGCAAGGCGGCGCGCCGGTGCCGACGCTGCTCGCGAGCAACGAGCCCGAGGCGAAGCCGCCCGCGTCCGCGGTGCTGCCTGCGGGCGCGCCCGGAACCTACACCGTCCGCGGCGGCGACAGCATCGCGAAGATCGCGAAGCGTCTGAAGATGAGCGAGCAGTCGTTGCTCGCCGCCAATTCGTTGTCGAGCACCGACAAGATCTTCGCGGGCCAGACGCTGCGCGTGCCGGGCAGCGCCGAGCTCCCGACCGCCGGCGTGGTAGCGGCGAATCTCCCGTCGCCCGCGCCCGACCTCGTGCCGGCCGCCGCCGTGGTCGCGCCCGCGACTTCGCCGTTCGAGGGCCCGGTGCAAGAAGAGGAGCTCGAAGCCGCGCTCACGCCGGCCGCTCTCGCGGACGGCAACCCGAGCGCGTTGGACAACGCGGGCCAAGGCGAGACCGAGGAAACGACGGCCGAGAATGCGCTCGCGAGCACGCAGCCCGAGCTCGCGGCCGACCCGAGCGACTACTCCGTTTCGGCATCGAACGAGATCACGGTGCAGGCGCTCGAGACGCTCGGCCACTACGCGGATTGGCTGAACCTGCCGACGCAGAAGCTCCGCGATCTCAATCACATCAAGGCTCGCGAAGCAGTCGTGATCGGCCAGCCGCTCAAGCTCGACTTCTCGAGAGTCGACGCCGCGATGTTCGAGCAGCGCCGGCGCTCCTACCAGCAACAGCGCCAAGACGAATTTTTCGCGGCGTACCAGATCGAGGATGTCGCGAGCCACGTGATCAAACCCGGCGAGTCGCTCTGGGTGCTCGCCGAGCGTACGTACAAGGTGCCGGTCTGGCTGCTGCGCCAGTACAACCCGGACTTGAATCTCGACCGCGTGACTCCGGGCGTCGTCGTGAAATTCCCGAAACTGCGTATGGTCGATTCGGACTCTGCCGCGCGGCCTGCGCCGGCAACCGTGCAGACCATCGCCGACCGCGCGAACTGACGCGACGCGCCCTGCGGGCGTAATCTTCGCTGCGATGAGCCCTCCTCAATCCGCCAGCGACGACTCCACCGTGCTCGCGGGCCGCACCATCGCAGTGCCCGAGACTCGCCAGCTCGACGTGCTCGCGGGCCTGCTCGAGCGCCGCGGCGCCGGCGTGATCCGCTGCCCGCTCGTCGGGATTCGAGATGCGCCCGAGCAGTCGCCCGTGATCGCGTGGCTCAAGCGGCGGCTCTCGACGCCGTCGGACGACCTGGTCGTGTTCTATACCGGCGAGGGTGTCGAGCGGCTCTACAGCTGCGCGCGCCGTGCGGGCATCGAGGCCGACTTCGTCGCCGCGCTGCGTCGCACGCGCAAGCTCACGCGCGGCCCGAAGCCGCGGCGCGCGCTGCGCAAGCTCGATCTCGAGGCGGAGATCGAGGCGGCCGCGCCGACGACGGACGGATTGATCGAGACGCTGATGACGCTCGAGCTGCCGCATCGGCGCGTCGCGGTCCAGCTCTATGCGGCCGATCAGGACATGCGGCTCGTCGAGTACTTGCGCCGGCGCAGCGTCGAGCCCGACTGCGTCGCGCCGTACGTATACGCGTCGGCCGCGGAGGACGCGCAGGTGATCGAGCTCATAGTCAACCTCGCGGGGCGCGAGATCGACGCGATCGCGTTCACGAGCAAAGCGCAGGTGCAGCGGCTGAAGAAGCTCGCGCGCGACAAGAACCTCGACGCGGAGCTGCGCGAAGGGCTCGAGGCGGCACGCGTCGCGGCGATCGGCCCCGTCGTGGCCGCCGAGCTCGAAGAGTCGGGCTTTCGCGTCGACGCGATGCCGGCGCAGAGCTTCTCGATGAAGCCGCTCGTGACGGCGATCTGCGAGCTGCTCGCGACGCCCAAGCCGACCTGAGTAGGCGCTATCGGCGGGCTCAGCCGGCCTAGCTCTTCGTACGCGCGGGCGCCTCGTCCGTGCGCGCAGCCTTCGCCTTCTCTTTGTCGTCCTTGTAGAGCTTGTACTCGACGCTGTCCACGAGCGCCTGCCAGCTCGCGTCGATCACGTTCGGCGAAACGCCAACCGTGCCCCAGATGCCGCTTCCGTCGCCCGACTCGATCAGCACGCGGACCGTCGCCTCCGTGCCCTCGCCGCCGCCGAGCACGCGGACCTTGTAGTCGTGGAGCTCGAGGCTCTTGAGTTGCGGGTAGTACGGCAGCAGCGCCTTGCGCAGCGCGAGGTCGAGCGCATTCAACGGGCCGTTGCCGCGCGCGACGGTGTGCTGAGCGCTACCGTCCGGGCCCTCGATCATCACGGAGGCTTCCGAGAGGGGCGGCTCGCTCTCCTTGATCTTCTCGTCGCTCACGCGGAACGCGACGAGCTTGAAGTGCTGCACCTTGCCGTGCAGCGCCTCCTGGATCAGCAGCTCGAACGACGCCTCGGCGCCTTCGTACTGGAAGCCGGAGCTCTCGAGCTGCTTCACGCGGTCGAGCACCGCCTTGACGGCCGGATTCGCGGTATCGACGTCGAGCCCGAACTGCTTCGCCTTGTAGACGACGCTGCTGCGGCCCGAGAGGTCCGACACGAGCACGCGCTGGCGGTTGCCGACGAGCTCGGGCCGGATGTGCTCGTAGGTCTCGGCGTTCTTCTGCACGGCCGCGACATGCAAGCCGCCTTTGTGCGCAAACGCGCTAGCGCCGACGTACGGTTGGCGCTTGTACGGCTCGATGTTCGCGAGCTCGTAGACCGTGCGCGACAGCGTCGCGAGCCCCTTGAGTTGCGCCTCGCTCACACATTCGAAGCCGAGCTTGATCTGTAGATTCGGGATCACCGAGCAGAGGTTCGCGTTGCCGCAGCGCTCGCCGAAGCCGTTGATCGTGCCCTGCACCTGCATCGCGCCCGCGGCGACGGCGGCGAGCGAGTTCGCGACTGCGAGCTCGCAATCGTTGTGACAGTGAATTCCCAGCGAGAGCGCACCCGCGGCTCTTGCGGCGGCGACGCCGGCGCTGATCTCGAGCGGCAGGCTGCCGCCGCGCGTGTCGCAGAGCACGACGACGTCGGCGCCCGCTTCGGTCACGACGCGCAGGCACGCGAGCGAATAGTCGGGATCGCTCCGAAAACCGTCGAAGAAGTGCTCGGCGTCGAAGATCACCTCGTCGACGCGCTGCTTCAGATACGCGACCGAGTCGCCGAGCACCTCGAGATTCGCTTCCTTCGAGATCCGCAGGTCGTCGCGCACGTGCAGCACCCAGGTCTTGCCGACGATCGTGACGACCGGGGTCTCGGCCTTCAGCAGCTGCCGCAGGTTCAGATCGTCCGCGGCCGCGACGTTCGCGCGCCGCGTCGAGCCGAACGCCGCGACTCGAGCCTGCTTGAGCTTGAGCTTGCGCACGCGCGCGAAGAACTCCTCGTCGCGAGGATTCGAGCCGGGCCAACCGCCCTCGACGTAGCTGATGCCGCAGTCGTCGAGCTCGGCCGCGATCCGCAGCTTGTCGTCGAGAGTGAACGCGACGTCTTCGGCTTGCGTGCCGTCGCGCAGCGTCGTGTCGTAGATCTGTATTCGTGCCATGCCTTCTCGGGCTCAACCGGCAAAGCCGCGTCCGGGACGCAGCCGCTCACCGGGGCCGCATGTTAACACCGACTCCTCGTCCGGGTGCCGACCGGGTGGTCTTCGCCGTCGTGCTTTTCCGCTTCGAGGCAGAGGAGCGAAGCCAAGAACATCGTGGCGCTCGAAACGCGGCGCCGTCGGCGCTAACCTACGCCCGCTCCATCTCCTTGGCGTGGAGTTCGAGACCGGCCTCACACAAGGCTTCATTCGCCGGCTGGCATAGCTATGTTCTACCGCGCAGTTCTCTTGCTCACGCTCGCCGTCGCAGCCTGCGGCGCACCGCCCGCGGCCACTCCAACGTCACCTGCACCGGATCTCGCCGGCATGTACAGCGATCCGCCAAGCACGGCTCTCGACATGTTCTGTTTCTTCGCGTGCACCGACCTCGGGCTCCGGCGCCTCGCGGCGCTGCTCGACGATCCGGCCAACGACGCGAAGCCGTATCCCGCGCTGTCGGAGGACGCCGCGCAGCATCAGCTCGACGAGTACTTGCGTCCGCACTTGACCGACGCGGCGCTTGCCGCACCCATGCCCGATCCGATGAAGGATCCCGGCTACCTGAACTGCGAGCCGTGGGGCTTCGCACGGCAGCTGTTCGCGCCGCATCAACTCGAGATCAAGCAGTATCCCGATCGCGTCGAGCTCCACTATGGCGAGTGGGACGCGCATCGAACCGTGCATCTCGGCGAGCGTGCACCGCCGGCGGATCGTGCCCACGTTCCCATGGGCTACTCCGTGGGACACTACGAAGGCGATACGCTCGTCGTCGAAACCACGCTGATTACGGCGAACTTCGGTCCGACGCGACTTTGGGAGGGTCTGCACAGCGACCAGCTGACGGCCGTCGAACGTTATCGGCGGCCGACGCCGGAGCGTCTCGAGCTCACGGCCAGATTGACCGACCCGTCGACGTTTCGCGAGCCTCTCGAGCTGAAGAAGATCTGGCGCTCTGCGCCCGATCAGGAGATCGCGCCTTACGATTGCGAGCCCGCGGCCCCCAAAGGCGCGGAAGGGAAGACGCCATGAAGCCAGCTGCTCTCGGGCTGATCGCGACGGCGCTCGGCGTCGCCGCGCTGGCGCCCGTGTTCGCTCATCACTCGTTCGCGGCCCAGTTCGACGGCAGCAACACCGTTACGCTCGACGGTACCGTCAAGGAATTTCGGTTCGTGAATCCGCACGCGCTGGCGAAGATCGACGTCGCCGACGACAAGGGCGCCGTGCAGCAATGGACGGTGGAGTTCGACGGGCGGTTGAACCTCACGAATTTCGGCTGGACCGAGGCGACGATCAGGCCAGGCGAGCACGTAAAGATATCCGGCAATCCGGAGCGAACCGGTGCGCCGCGCATTTTCTTCTCGAAGCTCGTGAGAGCGGATGGCACGGAGCTCGTACGCGGCGGCGATAGACTGAACGCGATCGAGGAAGATCGGCGGCTGCGAGCCGCACAGCGCGCGGCGGCGCCCGCAAAGTGAAAAAGGGCGGGCCGTCTCGATCGAGAGCGGCGGGCCCGTGGCGGTTACTGCGTCCGATGCCGCAGCTGCATTGCGGTCTGCCGGCCGTCGCCGGTCGGCTGATACCAGACCGAGAAGTCGTGGAGCGCGGTTTGGAACGCCGCGACGGGATCCGGGCTCTGTTGTAGATCGAACGCGTCGAAGCCGGTCCGGACCATGAAGAACAGCTGCTCCATCAGCACGTCGCCCACGGCTCGAAGCTCGCCCTTGAAGCCGTAACGCTCGCGCAGGAGCCGCGCGTACGAGTACGCGCGCCCGTCGCGAAACTTCGGGAACTCGAGCGCGATCAGAGCGAAGTGCTGAACGTCGTCCGCGATCGCCTCGGGCGACTGGTCGCTGTGTAAGCGCAGCCCGAGCGGCGTGCCACGCTTTAGCAGCGCATCGCGCTGCGATTGCCACTGCGCGAGGCTCACGATCACGGGTCCCGACGGCGGGACCGTCTCCGCGCCGCTCGCGTCGAAGTACGTATCCTCGACCAGCTTGCCGCCCTTGATCAGCGACATCAGTGCGCCTGCGCCGTTTCGGCGCCGTAGACGGAAGCCTTGAATGGCTCGATGCCGACGCGCCGGTACGTGTCGATGAAGCGCTCGTCGTGCGCGCGCATCGTGAAATATGTGTCCACGATCTTGCGGATCGCGCCCGGCACGGCGGCCTGAGGCAGACCCGGGCCGAGCCGGTCGCCAAGCGACGCGTGCTGGTCCGACGAGCCGCCGAGCGTGAGCTGGAAGAACTCTTCGCCGCGCTTGTCGACGCCGAGGATCCCGATGTGACCGACGTGGTGGTGCCCGCACGCGTTCATGCAGCCCGAGATGTTGATCGTGAAGTTGCCGATCCTCTGGATCTCGTCGAGATCCGAGAACGCGTGCGCGATGTCCTGCGCGATCGGGATCGCGCGTGCGTTCGCCAATGCACAATAGTCGAGGCCCGGGCAGCAGATGATGTCCGTGAGGAGGCCGAGGTTTGGCGTCGCGAGCTCGAGCGCGACGAGCTTCTGCCAGAGCTCGTGTAGCTCGCTCTGCTTCACGTCGACGAGCACGAGATTTTGGCGGTGATTCACGCGGATCTCGCCGAAGCTGTAGCGGTCCGCGAGATCCGCGACCGCGTCCATCGTGTCGGCCGTGATGTCGCCCGGCACGCGGCCCGGCGCCTTGAGCGACACGTTGACGATCGCGTAGCCCGGCACCTTGTGCTCGACCATGTTGCCGCGGACCCAGCGGTCGAAGCTACGGTCGGCCTTGCGCAGCGCGGCGAGCTCGGCGGTACGGTCCGCGAGCTTCTCGTACGGCGGCGGCGCGAAATAGGCTTTGATCCGCGCGACCTCGTCCTCCGGAACCTTGAGCGGCCCGTTCTTCGTGAGCTCCCACTCCTTGTCGACGAGCTCGCGATATTTGTCGATGCCCATCTGGTTCACGATGATCTTGATCCGCGCCTTGTGGATGTTGTCGCGACGGCCGAGCATGTTGTACACGCGCAGGATCGCCTCGACGTACGACAGCAGATGCTCCGGCGCGAGCCACTTGCGGATCGTCTGACCGATATACGGCGTGCGCCCCAAGCCGCCGCCGACGAGCACCTCGAAGCCCATCTCGCCGCGGTCGTTGTTGTGCATCCGCATGCCGATGTCGTGGACCGCGACCGCGGCGCGATCGTTCGGCGAGCCCGTGATCGCGATCTTGAACTTGCGCGGCAGGTACGAGAACTCGGGATGCAGGAACGAGTACTGGCGCAGCAGCTCGCAGTAGACGCGCGGATCGGCGAGCTCGTCCTTCGCGCAGCCCGCGTACTGGTCCGAAGTGATGTTGCGCACGCAGTTGCCCGACGATTGGATCGAGGTGACACCCACCTCGCCGAGGTCCGCAATCGCGTCCGGCGCCTCCGCGAGCTTGATCCAATTGAACTGGATGTTCTGGCGCGTCGTGAAATGGCCGAAGCCGCGGTCGTACTTGCGCGCGACGTGCGCGAGCTGGCGCATTTGCCGCGACGACAGCGTGCCGTATGGCACGTTCACGCGAAGCATGTATGCGTGAAGCTGGAGATACAGGCCGTTCATCAGCCGCAGCGGCCGGAACTGGTCCTCGGTGAGCTCGCCCGCGAGGCGGCGCTTCACCTGGCGGCGAAACTGCGCCGCGCGCTGCGCGACGAACTGCTGGTCGAATTCGTCGTATCGATACATCTCCCTATTCCTTGCTGTTCTTGTTGATCCGGGCCACGCCGGGCTCGCGTCGATCGCCGGTCTGCCGCGTGATGCCGGGCATGGCTTCCCAGTCCGTATCGCCGCGATCCGTGCGCACCGTCGGCCCATACGCCCGGATCAGCTCGCGGATCTCGATGGGCCACACCGCACCGTCCTCCACCTTCACCTGAATCACCTGCGGATCGATGACCGGAGAGCGTGCCTCGAGCTGCTTCGCCGCCCCGAGCAACCGCTCCGCCTCGGCTTCGTCGTCGATCACGACGCCGGACGCGATCGCGGTGGTCCAGCTCTCGCCCGGCGCGAGGAACACGACGGCGCCGTCGATGAGGCGATTCGCGATGATCATCTGCGGCATCGGGGTGTCTGGACCGGGTCTTAAAGCGGCCATTCTACACGGCCGGTCCGGGCCGAAGGTTATAAGAAACGCGACGTTGGATATTCCGCCCTAGCGGCGGAACGAGCGCGTCAGACCGGCACCGCGAGCCCTCGGCCGAACGGCACGACGGCGTGCGGCTTGCCGCGCCACTGTGCGGACCATGCGGGCAACTCGTGCGCCGGCAGCGGCTTGCCGATGAAGTAGCCCTGCGCGTACTCGCAGCCGAGCGACGCGAGCCGGCTCAACGTGTCGGCCGTCTCGACGCCTTCGGCGACGACGCTCAAACCGAGCTCGTGCGCGAGGCTGATCGTCGCCCGGACGATCGCTTCGTCCTTCCGGTCGTTGATCGCGCTCACGAAGGAGCGATCGATCTTGAGCTCGTCGACGGGCAATCGCTTGAGCTGAGTGAGCGCGGACTGGCCGGTGCCGAAGTCGTCGATCGAGATCCTGAAGCCGAGCTCGTGGATGCACGACACGACGGCTAGCGACTTGTAGACGTTGTGCATCATCGCGCTCTCGGTGACCTCGAGCGTCACCTGGCTCGGCGGCACGCCATGCCGCTTCACGAGGTCGAGCAGGTAGTACGGCAGGTATTCGTCGACGAGGTCGTCGACCGAGATGTTGGCCGCCACCGCGAGGGGGATTCCCTGGGCGCGCCACGCCGCGAGCTGCGCGACGGACTCACGGAGCACCCAGCGCGTGAGATGCGCGATCGCGCCCGCCTGCTCGACGGCGCTTACGAACGAATCCGGCATCAGGAAGCCGAGCTCGGGATGCTGCCAACGCACGAGCGCCTCGACGCCGTAAACCTCGCGCGTTCGACAGTCGACCTTCGGCTGGAACGCGAGCCGCAGCTCGTTGCGCTCCACCGCGACCGGGAAGTCGCCGAGGATTCGAATCTGGTGTCGCAGCTTGTCCTCTTGCCCAAGGCGATAGATCGCGCTCTTCTCGTGGCGCGCGAGAGCGTCCGCGCGCGCGCTCGACGCGCGCCAGCAGAGCTCGGCCGGATCGCGGCTGTGCTCCGGGTAGCACGCGATGCCGCCGGTCGCGGCCAGCGAGATGTTGGCGCCGTCCACCATTACGCCGGCGCGCAGCAGATTGGCTTGGTAGTCGATCCACTGGCTCGCCTGCTGCGCGTCGAAGCCGGGCAGGCCGATGATGAACTCCTGGCCGCTCAAGTGGCCAAGAATCTGGCCGTCCGACACGCGACTGCGGAGCAGCGCAGCGGCGAGCTTCACGGTCTGCTCGCCCGCGTGATGGCCGAGCGAGGACACGATGCCGTCGAAAGTGTCGAGCGCCAGGCTCACGACGCTCACGCAACTCTCGCGCTCGATCGCAGCGCGCAGCTGATTCATCAGGAGCTCGCGATTCGGGAGGCCCGATAGGCCGTCGTGATGCGCCTGATGGTAGATGTGCCGCTCGCGGTCCGCGATCGCATGCTGCATCGCATTGAAGCTGCCCGCGAGCTCGCCGAGCTCGTCGGACGAGCGGACGTCGATTTCCTCGGTGTACACGCCCTCGCGCATGCGCCGCGCCGCGGCGACGAGAAACTGCACGGGTCGCGTGACGGTGTTCGCAAGCCAGAACGAGCCGCCGATCGCGAGTGCGAGCGACAGGCCCGTAATGATCAGCAAGATGTTGCGGATCCCGCGGTACGACTCCGTCGCCTCATCGATCGGCCGCTGCAGCGCGACGTGCACGTCGCTCGCGTCGTTCAGGAACGGCCGCAGGAGCGACAGGTAAGCGGTGCGCTCGTTACCGGTTTGTTGCGCGTCGTAACGCGTCGGGTCGACGCCCGACAGCGCGGCGCCGACCGCGTCGCGCGGCAGCGTCGACGCGAGCACGTGCGGAGCGGAGCCCGTGAAGCGAACGAACGAAACGGCGAGCCCGGTGAGGCTTTGAAGATGGGCCGCGAGCGCCTCGTCGATCGGGAACCCGAGCATGACCCACGCAACCGTCACCGGCGCGCGCAACGGGACGGTGACCGTCTGATACGGAACGCCGCCGAGATAGACGACCCGGTGACTCACGGTCTCGAGCGCGGCGCCTTCCGGGAGCGGCGTGAACCCGGAGCCGATCGCCGACAACGCGTCGTCGCTCGAGCTCACCTCGACGCGGCCGTCGAGGTCGAGCAGCACCGCGACCGTTGCACGAACTCGACCCGCCTGATTGAGCAACGCCGAGCGAATCGTTGCGTGATCGCCGCTCGCTACGGCCTGCTTGAACCCGAAGTCGGAGACGAGAGCGTTGACGGTCGTGAGCAGCTGCTCGTTGCGGTTGTGGATGTACTCGTCGAACAGGACGCCCGCGAGTCCGACGGTCTGTTGGGTGCGGTCGTCGACGTCGGCGCGGATCGCATTGAGAACGGGGAAGAGCGTCACGAGCTGCATCGCCATCACGAGCGCGACGGCGAGCAACAGCACTTTGCGACGGAAGCTGAACTGCCTCATCGGACCCCGCGCCCGCGCACCATCGCCGCGCGGCCGATCGGCTGAAACTGCAACGCAGTTATCGATGCTACCGGCCTCGCGCCGCGCGGAGTGTGCGACCGTTCACGGATAAGGCAGTCCGCGGCCTTCTAACATATTCCGACGCTACCCAATCGCGAGCCCAGAATGGCGACCGGCGTACCACGGTCGAGCAAATCGCGCAGCGCCGTATGGATACTGGCGCTCAGTCTCGGCGCACCGGCGGAAGCCGGCTCGCTGCGCGTTACCGTAGTCGACGAGCACGGCCCCGTCGCGCACGTCGCCGTCTACGCGGTGCCGAGCAAGCCGGCCGCGTCAGCCGCGAGCGCGCCGAACGCGACCATGGACCAGGCCCACAACGCGTTCGTGCCGCACGTTCTGATCGTGCAAACCGGCACGTCGGTGCTGTTTCCGAACAACGATGTCGTAAGCCACCACGTCTACTCGTTCTCCGAGCCGAAGCAGTTCGAGCTCCCGCTGTACAAGGGCAACGCGCACCCGCCACTCGTCTTCGACCGACCGGGCGTCGTCGTGCTCGGCTGCAACATTCACGACAGCATGCTCGGCTACATTCTCGTGGTCGACACGCCGCACTTCGCGGCGACCGACGCGCAGGGCTCGCTGTCGCTCGACGGCCTGCCGGCCGACGAGTACTCGCTGCGCGTCTGGACGCCGCGCCTGCGCCCGAACGAGATGCCCGCGCCGCGGACGATCAAAGTCGCAGCGGACGGCACGCAGACCATCTCGGTCAAGCTCGAAGGGAAGCTCGCTCGCGACTTCTACGACGATGCGCACGTGAGCTCGCTGCCATGGGAACGGTACTGAAGCACGCCGCCGTCGCAGCTGCCGCTGCCGCGCTCGCGGGCGCCGCGCTCGCGGACGACTCCGGCAGCGACCGCAACCGCTTCCAGCTCGAGATCGACGCGACCTACGTGCACGCCGACAGTCCGTTCGGGGCCTGGACCGACGGCGGGCTCGGTAAGTTGCGGTATGCGGAGACGAACGACGGCCTCGAGTCGACGCGCGTGTTCGCGCAGTATCGCGGCCGCATCGCGGACACGCTGTCGGCGACCGTGATCGCGGACTACCAGTCCGACGCCTCGTCCGGCATCGACGTCACCGAGGCCTACATGGACTGGCGCCCGATTCCGAAGTCGGAAAATCAGCAGCAGATTCGCTTCGGCGCGTTCTACCCGCCGCTGTCGCGCGAGAACGTCGACCTCGGCTGGCAGAGCCCGTTCACGTATTCGTATTCGGCGATCAACACATGGCTCGGCGAGGAGGTGCGACCGATCGGCGTCGAGTGGTCACTGCACCGCCGGCTCGGCTTCGCGGGCTCGCCGCACGAGCTGCGCGCGTTCGCCTCGGCCTTCTACGGGAACGACCCCGCGGGCACGCTGCTCTTCTGGCGCGGCTGGTCGTTGCACGATCGCCAGACGCGCCTCGGCGACACGCTGCCGATGCCCCCACGTCCGATCTTCGATTTCACGGGCTCGGTCGTCGCCCATGCGACTCAATCGGTCGAGCCGATCGACGAGATCGATCACCGGCCGGGCGCCTATGCGGGCGTCGAGTGGAGCTATGCGCGCCGCGTGCTCCTCCAGCTCGCGCGCTACGACAACCGTGCCGATCCGTATGCCTACTCGGGCGGTCAGTGGGCTTGGGGCACGTCGTTCAATCACCTCGGTCTCCAAGCCGGCTTGCCGTGGGACCTCGGGCTCGTCGCGCAGTGGCTCCAAGGCCAGACGTTTTGGGTGCAAGGCGCGCATGCCGACGGCACCCTCTCCCCGTTCGCCGGGCTCGTATGCGACGACTTCGACGCCAAATTCCTGATGCTCACGCGGCTCGTGCGTGGCGCGCACCGCGTATCCCTGCGCTACGACGCATTCGATATGCACCGCACCGAGGGCCCGCCTGCCGGCCTAGAGTCGGACGACGGCCACGCCTGGACGCTCGCCTACCGCTACGAGCACTCGGCCCGATGGAGCGCCGGCGTCGAGTGGCTACAGATCGACTCGGCGCGGGACAACTGGGCGTTCTTCTACGCCTCGTACGGCGCCCCGGCGCACGCAACCGAGACCGAGATCCGGCTCGAGATGACCTTTCGTCTCGGCGGCACTCCCCGCTGACGCCGCCAATAACGCCCCTCGTCGCGACGCAACCAATCCACAGAATCTGTGGATAACGTTGTGGAAAAGGACTTGAAAGCATTCGCGCACCGGGCAGCGCTCTCGTGCCGCGTTGGAATGGTCAAAAAAGCGTCAAAATCGATCAAGCGCACGGCCATCAAGGCTTTCCCCTAATCAGCGCTCGCGATCGCGCTCCAAACTAGGGCCGCCTAGAACGGGCGATCTCCCCGGCCTCGGACTGTGGACAGCATTCGCTTGCGATTAGCGGTCGGCGCGCGACGCCGCTATAGTTGACGCGCCAACTCCGGGGGGAAATTTGGCGCGCATGACAGCTCGTTCGAGGGTCCTACGAGCGGCCGCGGTGCTGGTCGCAGGCGCCGCATGGACGGCCGGAGCGATCGCGCAAGGCGTGCACAAGCTCGGGGACCTCGAATACGCCCAGGCCGGCGGCCAGGCGCTCAAGCTCGATCTCTACCAACCGTCGGCGCCCAATGCGCCGCTGCTCGTCTGGCTACACGGGGGCCGTTGGGAAGTCGGCTCGAAGGAGCGGATGCCGCTCGGTGCGCTCGTCGAGCACGGCTACGCGATCGCGAGCCTCGATTTTCGGCCCGCCTCGCAAGCGCGTTTCCCGGGTCAGGTGCACGACATCAAAGCGGCGCTGCGCTACCTGCGCGCGCGCGCGCCGGAGTATGGGTACGACGCGACGCGGATCGGCATCCTCGGCGAGTCCTCCGGCGGCCATCTCGCCGCGCTCGTCGGGACGACCAACGGCCGCACGGAGCTCGA
>Ga0326726_10000548_pt1 | contig 34843 bp, 33 predicted proteins | sample MHFenrmetagenome_2_FD_207603 | JGI IMG/M metagenome (GOLD analysis project Ga0326726, IMG submission 207603) | Lab enriched peat soil microbial communities from Michigan Hollow, Ithaca, NY, United States - MHF15MN | ecosystem: Environmental > Terrestrial > Soil > Wetlands > Peat | place: USA...
CTCAGATAACAGTGTGCTAGTAAGGTATTATAATAATCCAGCCGCAACCGGTATTAGCAGAATGGCATTTTCTTTAACTGGAGACATCGGTTTTGAAACTGGTGGCGGAGTAAATGGTTTTTCAGATGATCCGGTTGATGGTCCGGCACAATATTTTTTAAGTGGTATGATATATAATCGTATATGGTTTTTCAAAAATAATTTTGCCTGGACAATTGGCGGTGGAGCGATGACAAATCCAGGTCGTTATCTTGTTCTGTATCCCACAGGTCAGGCAAGTCCATTGCCTAATCCAAATGACCCTACTCAGATTGAGGGCAATTATCCTTTCAGTGCAAGCCCCGGTGATAAATTCGAGGGTTGGGATTGCTCTACCAATCTTGACTGGTTAGTTAATCAAAGCTTACTCTTTAGAATAGAATTTGTTCACAGACATTCAAGTGTTCCCTATTTTGCCGGACCTGGAGGAGTTACATCACCAAACGGTTATACCTGGACACCGTTAACAACTGATTGGAAACCCGATCTAGTAAATTCGGAAGATAGAATAATACTTGTAGCACTATTCAGGATATAATGATATTTTATTCATAAAATATTGTACGGAATTTTTTACCGTCTCTATTTCAAGATCAATTATGCCGGGAATAAGAGAAAAATAAGATATTGAGATTTTAATTAATTTAATTCATTCATTAAAATGAAAATCAGCAAAATACTTCACCAAGATAAAATTTTAGCCGAATTAAAAGGAAACAGCAAAGAAGAAGTTATAAATGAATTAGTTGATTTATTCGTTTCTGATAATAGGGTTACCAATGTTGAAGAAATCAGGAAAGCAGTTTTCGAAAGGGAAAAAATAATGTCAACCGGAATAGGAAGCGGTTTCGCAATTCCTCATGCAAAGAGTGATGCAGTAAAAGAAATGGTAGCTGCTTTCGGAAAATCGGCACATCCAGTTGACTTTAATTCAAATGATAATCAACCCGTTAATTTGGTATTCCTGTTTGTTAGTAATAATCGACTTGTCGGAGATCATATCAAACTTCTTAGCAGGATTTCGAAAATGATGGAAAAGTCAGAATTCCGGGCAAAGTTGATGAATACTAACTCTTCAGAACAGATTTATTTTCTATTTCAGACAGAAGAGAACAATTTATTAACTTGATTTTATGAAACTATGAAAAAAGAAATTATTAACTCGCTAAAAATGCTTTTGCTGATGACATTAATTACGGGATTAGTCTATCCGTTTTTTATAACGGAAGTGGGGAAAATCTTCTTCGATTATAAAGCAAACGGATCACTTTACAAAGAAAATCAAAAGATAAGAGGATCGCTTCTATTGGGTCAGAATTTTACAGACAGCATTTACTTTCACCCTCGTCCATCAGCCATCGACTATAATCCAATGCCATCGGGTGGAAGCAATTTGGGATTAACAAGCAAACTTTTATACCAGCAATTTCATGAAAGAAAGAGAAATTTTGAGTTGACGAATTCTATAGATTCAATGAAGCAGATCCCTGCCGAGATGTTGTTTGCTTCTGCAAGCGGAGTCGATCCGGAAATCTCGAAAGAAGCTGCTTACCTCCAGGTTCCAAGAATAGTCCAAGCAAGAAATTTTCATAATCAAGCAGCTATTGAACTTTATAAACTTATAGATGAAATTACCATGTCTCCTGATTTGGGAATTTTAGGAACAGAGAGAGTGAATGTACTCAAACTAAATATCCTCTTAGATAATTATGGTGAAAGATGGAAGAGTCAGAATTAAATCGTCCTGATCCCGATGTGCTGCTTAAACGGTTGAAGCAGGAAGAAAGCGAAACCCCAAAAGGCAAGCTGAAAATATTTTTTGGAATGTGTGCCGGAGTAGGTAAAACCTATTCAATGCTTCAGGCAGCTCAAAAGGCCAGGTCTGATGGGATTGATGTGGTTGCAGGAATAGTCGAAACTCATAATAGAATAGAAACGGAAGAACTGCTGGAAGGGCTTGAGAAAATTCCACTGAAAGAAATAAGCTACAGGGAATCCATATTCAAAGAATTTGATCTGGACGCAGCATTAAGACGAAAACCTTCCCTGATCATTATCGACGAGCTTGCACATACTAACATTCCCGGAAGCAGAAATATTAAAAGGTACCTAGATGTGCTCGAATTATTAAACAACGGAATTGATGTGTTTACAACCCTCAATGTCCAACATATTGAAAGCCGTTCTGAAATAGTAAAACAAATTACCGGAACAATCATCCGCGAAACCGTTCCAGATTCTATCTTTGATGACGCTGATGATATTGAGCTCGTTGATATTACTCCCGACAAATTAATGCAAAGGTTAGCAGAAGGAAAGGTTTATACAGAAGAAAGATCAAAGCAGGCCATTCGGAATTTTTTCCGAAAAGGTAATCTTACCGCTCTGCGAGAGATGTCTTTAAGAATTACCGCAGAGCGGGTTAACAAAGATCTCAGAGACTATAAGACTGAAAAGAATATATATGAAACCTGGAAATCAGGGCAGAGGTTAATGTGTGCAATTGGCCCAAGTCCTTACTCGGCGAATTTAATAAGATGGACAAAACTACTTGCAGATTCAATGGAAGCCCCCTGGATTGCTGTTTATGTTGAAAACGATCAGAAGATATCAGAGGACAACAAAAATATTCTTTCACAGAATTTTAAACTTGTTAAGGAATTAGATGGGGAATTAGTTACAACTCAGGATATCAATGTTATTGATGGTCTTATCAGAGTTGCAAAGGAAAATAATATAACACAGATTGTTATTGGTAAATCCCGCAAATCGAGATTTGAAAAACTTTTTTCTTCAACGGATTTCACAAAAGCTCTCCTGATTAAAAGCGGTGATATTGATATCTATGTTGTTGGCGGAGAAAGAAATGAAACAAAAAGCTTTCTCTATGATTTCAGAATGATGTCTCGTTCACCTTTGACAAAATATTTTTCTTCTGCCGCCATCGTGTTTTTGTTTGTAATGGTATCCTTCTTCCTTCAAAATATAGTTGGGTACAATTTTATTTCTTTGTTGTTCCTGCTGATAATTTCTGTTTTACCGCTCTTTAACTTTGGTGTTGGTCCGATATTATTTGCAGCATTATTAAGTGCATTGAGCTGGGACTTCTTTTTTATTCCCCCTCAATACACATTTCACATTGAAAAGCCTGAAGATTTTTTGATGTTCATCATGTACTTTATTGTTGCGTCTGTAATGGGTTACTTTTCTACGAAAGTGCGAACCCAGCAGAGATTTCTGAAACAAAGAGAAGAAAAGACGAGGGCACTTTATTATCTTTCTAAAGAACTTTCAGCAGCAACTGGCCTTGATGATATCGCGGAAATATCTGTTCGTAAAATTGAAGAAACGTTCAATGCTGAAGCAGCATTATTTTTTTCCGAATCAGAAAAAATACTAAAAGCAAAGCCGCATCCAGCAAGCAGCTTTATTTTAAATGACTTAGAGTGGATTTTTGCTCAGTGGTGTTTCTCGAACAACCAAAAAGCAGGAAAATTTACGAATACTCTGCCAAATGCTGAAGCAACATATTATCCTCTGAAGTTTAAAAGTGGAGTGCTTGGAGTTCTTGGTATAAAGCTGAGGGATGATTCCATACTTTCATTTGATCAGGAAGACCTGCTCAGTAGTTTTCTTGAACAAATAACAAACGCAATGGAGCGGGAATATTTGAATGATCTGGCAAAAAAAACTCTTCTCGCTGCGGAGTCGGAAAAACTTTACAAAACTTTGTTCAATTCAATCTCACATGAACTCAAAACACCGATCACGACCATAATCGGCGCAACAAGTTCCTTCGGGGCAAAAGAGGTTAGAGAAAATCCTAAGGTTCAGGCAAACATTTTGAACGAAATTAAGATTGCGGCAGAGCGGCTTCATCGGTTGGTGGAAAACCTGCTTGATATGGCAAGGCTTGAATCTGGTAACCTCAATTTGAAGAGAGACTGGCATTCAATAAATGATCTTCTAAATTCATGCGTTGAAAGGCTTAAAGAAGACTCTGTAAATCACAAAATATCGGTTAAAGCAGATTATGATTTTGTTTTTCAGTTTGATTACGCCTTGCTTGAGCAGGCGCTTGTTAACATTCTTCATAATTCAATCATCTATACTCCTGCGGGAAGTGAAATAAAAATTGAAGCAAGTTCACAAAATCAAAATTGTATTATCTCTATCTCCGATAACGGGAAGGGATTCAGTGCAGAAGAATTAACTAATCTGTTCGAAAAATTTTTCCGATCAACCAGTTCAAAAACGGGTGGAACCGGTCTTGGTCTTTCAATTGCAAAAGGACTTATTGAAGCACACGGCGGTACTATCTCCGCAATGAACGGAATTAATGGTGGTGCCATTTTTACAATCATTCTTCCTGTATCATCTGAGAGCAAACAAATGACGAAATAGCGAGAGGTTTATGTGACAGTTAAAAACACAGTTATAATTATTGATGATGAACCACAAATAAGGAAAGTGCTTTCAATAGCACTTGAATCTTCTGACTTTAAAGTTGTTGCAGCCGAAAACGGAAATAATGGAATCGTTCAAACAGCAACAAGTCATCCTCAGCTTGTAATTCTGGATTTAGGTTTGCCGGATCGTGATGGCTTAAGTGTAATAAAAGAATTGAGAACCTGGACAGATGTGCCAATTATTATTCTTTCCGTTAGAAATTCAGAAGAAGATATAGTAAAAGCCTTGGACTTGGGAGCTGATGATTATCTTACCAAACCATTTAACACTTCAGAACTGCTAGCGAGAATACGGGCAAACATCAGGAGAAAACAACAGACAACTGAAGAAGAAACATTTACAAATGGAGATCTTTCTATTAATTTTTCTTCCCGCATTGTTAAAAAAAGAAAGGCAGAAATTGAACTTACAAATACTGAATATCTGCTCCTCGCATTATTTGCAAAAAACCTTGGGAAGGTTTTAACCCATAATTATTTACTCAAGCAAATCTGGGGACCAAGTTCTATTGAGAACACTCAATATCTTAGAGTATTTGTCGGTCAGCTCAGGAAAAAAATTGAGAACGATTATTCAAAACCGGAGATTATTGTAACCGAATCCGGTGTCGGTTATCGTATGAAGCATTTAGATGAAAAATGATTATTGGCGGTGGAATATAAATTATTTCGTTATAAACTGACCTTTAAAAATTCATAATTGGTTTTCTCTTCGCATCACTGATGCAAATCAATTTCATATACAGATACGAAAAGATTTAATGAGAAGTATTTGGTGAAAGGAATAATACTTAAAAGAAAAGAGTACAGCCGGATTTAGCATTTTGCAAAGTAAATAATTTCGATCAGCAACCCTTAAATGCAGTCTGAGTTCCATCTTCGTCTAAATTTACACATTCCATACGTGAGCAATTACACTTTAAATTGTTTGAACTTATTCTATCTTTAGTTTGTTCATCTTAAAGTAAATTCATTAACTAAAATAAAATAATCATAAGGAGGTTATTAATGGCAGAAAAAAAAATAATTGCGGTTGTTGGCGCAACCGGAGCGCAGGGCGGGGGATTGGTTCGTGCAATTCTGAATGACAAATCAGGAGAATTTAAAGCCAGAGCATTAACAAGAAATGTAAATTCAGACAAAGCAAAAGAGTTAACAAAAATGGGTGCCGAAGTAGTGGCAGCTGATTTAGATAATTTAGAAAGCTTGAAGAAAGCATTTGCTGGCACCTATGGTGTTTATGGTGTCACAAATTTCTGGGAACATTTTTCACCCGAAAAAGAAAAAGCCCAAGCAGCTAATATTGCAAAAGCAGCTAAGGACGCTAAAGTAAAACATGTTATCTGGTCTTCACTTGATGATACGCGCAAATGGATTCCTCTTAGTGATAACAGAATGCCTACCCTTCAGGGTAAATATAAAGTCCCGCATTTCGATGCAAAGGGTGAGTCAAACAAATTTTTTACAGAGTCTGGTGTGCCCACAACAATATTAAATACAGTATTCTATTGGGAAAATTTTATTTACTTTGGTCAGGGTCCTAAAAAAGGACCGGATGGAAAAATTTCTATTTCATTGCCACTTGCAGATAAAAAGATGCCATCAATTGCGGTTGAAGATATTGGAAAATGTGCTCTTGCAATATTTAAGAATGGAAACAAATACATTGGTAAAACAGTCGGCATAGCAGGAGAACATGTGACGGGAAAACAATTTGCCGAAGCATTTTCAAAAGCACTGGGGAAAGAAGTTTCATACAACGCAATATCAGCTGACACATACAGAAGTTTTGGTTTCCCCGGTGCAGACGATATGGGAAATATGTATCAGTTCAAAGCTGAGTTCGAAAAAGACTACTGTCAATCGCGCAGTGTTGAACTTTCAAGATCTCTGAATCCTTCCCTGCAGACTTTTGCAACCTGGCTTGAAAAAAATAAAAACAAAATCCCTCTTGAATAACTAACTATTCTAACGGCAGCAGACACAATCGTCTGTTGCCGTTATTTTATTTCTTCAATCTTATAAGGTTATAATTAAAGAATTGTTTTCTACTCTTGTATTATATCCTGCTAAATTAGTGGATGCTGGTCCCTGAACAACATGCCCATTCAAATCAAACCTTGAATTATGACAGGGGCAGACAAAAACATTACTGCTGCCTTCAAAATCAGATACTATGCATCCCTGATGTGTGCAAATTCCAGAAATTGCCGTGTATGTATCGTCTGCGTTATGTTCTACAATGATTGCACCTGCGTTATTGTTATAGAGAACCAATGCTCTTGTATTTTTATTTGCAATCGGTGAAGAAGCATCGAGGCTTATACTGATTTCATTGTTAACAACCGATCCTTGAATTGTAGTCAATGGGTTTATGTTTGAAGGAGCTGCTGGATTATTATTGCTACAGCTATTGATAACGGTAGTGATAAATCCTGAGGTGGAAACCAGGGCAATAGCGCCTGCTGATTTAACAAAAAAGTTCCTGCGTGATATTTTCATAAAGTTTTTAAAAAGTGGGAAATCATTTGGAAAAAATTATTTTACTGCCCGCAAGATATGGGAGTAATTGTTTTATTAAACAGGTAGAAAAAATTCTACTTTTAACTGCGGGAGTAAATATTTTTGATTAACGCTTTCGTCTGAATATTTATGGTTGAGGTTTTTCTGGTTTTGGATTATGTTGCCTTTGGATTTTTTATAAGATAAAGCTTCTCAACAGATGGATTCACTTAAAGCTATAAACTCTCTCACTCGTCAGGCATACAACCTCGCTGCTCAAAAGTATCACGACCTTTTCCACAACGAGATGAATGAAAAAGAATATGACCGAAAACTCATCGATTCATTCGCTGCCAGATTCAACAAGGATTCGCTTGTGTGCGATGCGGGCTGCGGTCCCTCTGGGCATATTGGAAGGTACCTGTTTGACAAAGGAATAAAAGTTGTTGGCGTTGACATATCAGAAAAATGTGTCGAGCTTGCATGTATTTATAATCCAGATATGAAGTTTGAATGTGTAGACATCGGCAGTATGCCTTTTGATGATAACTCGTTTGACGGACTTATTTCTTATTACTCGATAATAAACACACCAAAAATCTATATGAACAGAATATTCACTGAGTTCCGCAGGGTGATTAAACCAGATGGTTACTTGTTGGTTGCTGTTAAAGCGGGCACTACTGAAGGATACATTGATGACCTGTTAGGAATAAAAACTAAAATTTACTCCACTCTCTTTACGCAGGAAGAAATTGTTGCTTACTTTAGCGAGGCTGGATTTCTCTTGGAATTAATTGATAAGCGTACCCCATATGATTTTGAAATAAGCAATGAACGAATATTTGCGATTGGGAAAAAAGTATGAAGTGATTTAATTTAAATTTTTAGTGAGGCTTTTCTGTTTTTGAGTTAAGTTACAAACAAATATCAGATGAGGTAATTATGTCCGATAGTTTACTACTCTACATTGGCGCTGCACTTCCTTTTTTATGGGGAGTTGCACACCTGTTTCCCATCGCTAATGTGGTTAAAGGTTTCGGTGAAATAAACGCTGACAATAAAAACATTATTACAATGGAGTGGATAGTTGAAGGAGTCAGCCTTATTTTTATTGGGTTCCTCGTTGCTGGAGTTACTATTATTGATGCTACGAGTAAAGCTGCAGGAGTTGTTTACCTATCTTCTGCGGGTATATTAATAATACTTGCGGTTGTTTCTCTCTTCACAGGTTTCAAAGTGAACTTTCTTCCTTTCAAATTGTGTCCTTTGTTGTTTACGCTCTCAGCAGTATTAATTCTGTTGGGATATAAAGCTTAATGCTTCCTTACCTCTTATTCGGCATTACTTATGCATTTGCTGCAGCAATCCAGCCGGGACCATTCCAGACGTTTATAATTTCCAAAACATTAGAGAACGGTTGGAAGCATACCTTGCCTGCCGCCTTTGCACCTGTATTAAGCGATGGTCCAATTATTGTTTTAGTCCTATTGATATTGAACAACATACCACCAGCAATGTTAAAATTTTTACAAATCGGAGGCGGACTTTTTCTGTTTTACCTTGCCTACGGTTCATTTAATTCATTTCTTAATTTCGATAAACTCAAAAAGCCAGAGGAAAATAAAACCGAAAACACATTGTTAAAAGCGGTATTGGTAAACGTACTTAACCCCGCTCCGTATATTGGATGGAGCTTGATAATGGGTCCGCTATTTATTAAAGGATACCGCGAAGCAGCTGTCAACGGTATAGTTTTGATCGCCAGTTTCTATCTAACCATTGTCATTTGCCAGATGGGGATTATTCTGCTCTTTGGTCTTGCACGAAACCTTGGACCCAAAGTAACGCGTATTACTCTTGGCATTGCTACGGTTGGTTTAGCAGCGTTTGGTGTTTACCTGGTATGGCAGGGAGTATTTAGTTGAACTGAATAAAATTATTGAAGAAATTATTAAAGGAAAATTAAAATGAAAATACTTGCATTGGAAAAAGAGTTAAAAAAAGTTCGTACATCAGACTTTAAAAAATACGCAAATGAAGAAGCCAAGGTTTTATGGAAACTTTACATAGAAGGAACTGTTCGCGAATTTTACTTTAGGAAGAATGAAAACTTAGCTGTGTTAATACTGGAAGCAAAAAGCAAACAGGCTGCCGAGAAAACCCTAATGCAACTCCCTTTTGTAAGTAGAAAACTAATAGAGTTTGAAATTATTCCACTTAAATCTTACCCTGGTTTTGCAAGGTTGTTTGTTCACAATTGAAAAAAACTGGTTTGATGCTTTTCTGTATTTTCTTTAAGTAACGTAATTTGGATAAGCTTCTTATTCGGTAAATGTAATCCGTTTTGGTATATGTGGTAGTTAACCTCTAAATCTTGCTATTAAGTCGGTTTGAAACTCTTTAGATTTATTGCAATTAATTGAAAGGAATAGAATGATGAAAGAATTTATGTTTTACATCCGTAATGCAAAGGATGCAAAGAAATCGTTGACGAGAGACCAGCATCTTGCATTTATTAAAGCATGCGAAGTCTATATTGGTAAATTAAAAAGTGAAAATAAATTAATTGCAGCACAACCTCTCATAAGAGAAGGTGTTGTAATCAAAAAAGCTAAAAATGGCTGGACTGAAAAAAATATTTCCCTTGATACAGAAGTACAGGTTGGATATTATCACATTTTAGCAAATGATATTGATGAAGCAATTAAAATAGCGAAGGACAATCCGGAATTTGAGTATGTGCCCTCTGCAAGTATTGAAGTGAGACCAATAAAGACAAAAGAAGAAGAAACTGGTTTTATTTATCCAAAAGAAAAAAATTAATCAGCATTCTGCTTTTTCATAATGAAATGGTTGATGCTTTTTTTGTTTTTACTTTAAGTTACATTTGCAGTCAGGTAAAAGTACCCGAAGATGCAAATCCTTAAATGATCAGTTACTCTTAATCGTATAAAGTATACTTATAAATTGTTAAGTATAAATTGACCATGCATGCAAAAAGTTTTAGAAAGGTAATATGAGCAGTTCTTACGATCCTATATATATGCCTGTCTTCTGGTTTGTTATTTTCAGCTGGTTTGTTTTCGGTGCGGCATTTCTCTTTCGTAAGAAGGCTCAGGCATCAGTCAAACGAGAACGGCAGAATAAATCGGTAGTAGGGATAATACTTGTTGGTGCAGGATATACTTTAATATGGTTTGTTCGCCGCCCTGTGAACACTCCGATTATTGAGCTTGGTATTTATATAACTTATTCCATTGACTTCCTTGCAGTTGTCATCGCTATTGTTTCAATTTGGTTTATGCTGACGGCCATACGGGAGTTGGGAAAACAATGGAATGTAACGGCCGTATTGGTCGAAGATCACAAACTCATTACCAGTGGACCTTATCGAATTGTGCGGCACCCTATTTATCTTGGTATGCTTGGCATGCTCGTTGCTACTGGAATAGCGCAAAGTGAGTGGTATGTCATATTACCAGGGTTAGCACTTGCTATTGCTGGAACACTGGTGAGGGTTCATTTTGAAGAGAAGCTATTACTCCTAACTTTTGGACAGGAGTTTGAGTCTTACCGGAAGAATGTGCCGGCACTATTCCCGTGGATTTATTAGTCTCGGTAATGCCTAAAAACAAGCGCCCTGCCTTTGGCGGCAAGCGCAGCCCGGCTGCTGTTTTGCATTAAAGTTGTTGATGCTTTTTTGTTTTTGAAATATCCCACAAAAGAATTTTTGCATTCGGGAAAAAAGTATAAGCTTACAGGCCGATTTTTCAGATAAAATTTTAAACCAATATATTTTCGGATGTTAAAACCAAAACTTTTTACTACTCTCAAAGATTACTCAAAAAAACAATTCACATCTGATTTAACTGCCGGGGTTATTGTGGGAATAGTTGCGCTGCCTCTTGCTATTGCATTTGCAATTGCTTCCGGAGTCACACCCGATAAAGGATTAATTACCGCGGTTGTTGCAGGATTCATAATTTCCTTTTTGGGTGGAAGCAGAGTACAGATTGGCGGACCAACCGGCGCATTCATAATCATAGTTTATGGAATCGTACAGCAGTTTGGAATGAACGGACTGATACTTGCAACATTGATGGCCGGCATTATTCTGGTTATAATGGGGCTGGCAAGATTCGGTTCAATAATCAAGTTTATTCCACATCCTGTCATAGTTGGATTTACAAGCGGTATTGCACTGATAATTTTTTCTACGCAGATAAAAGATTTCTTCGGATTGAACATTGAAACACTTCCATCACAATTTTTTGAGAAGTGGATTGTTTATTCACAAAACATTGTATCGTTGAATTATTGGGCATTCATCATAGGAGCCATATCATTAATTACTATTTTGATCTTTCCGAGAATCACTCACAGGATTCCCGGTTCTATAATAGCCATAATAATATCTACGTTATTAGTACAGCTTCTTCATCTGCCGGTTGATACGATTGGAAGTCGGTTCGGAGAAATTCCTTCTTCACTTCCTTCACCAACATTCCCTCATTTCGATATTGAAACAATCAGGAGTTTAATTAGTCCGGCAACTACAATTGCTCTTCTTGCTGCAATTGAATCGCTTCTTTCAGCTGTTGTTGCAGATGGTATGATCGGTGGAAGGCACCGCTCAAATATGGAACTGATTGCACAGGGTGCTGCAAATATTGTAACTCCGCTGTTTGGCGGAATACCGGCAACAGGTGCAATTGCAAGAACAGCAACCAATATTAAAAACGGTGGAAGAACTCCTGTTGCGGGTATTGTTCATGCAATCGTTCTTTTATTAATTATGCTTTTCTTCGGGAGATGGGCAAAGCTTATTCCGATGCCGACTCTCGCTGCAATACTAATCGTTGTTTCATACAATATGAGCGAATGGAGATCGTTCGTCGAAATATTTAAATATCCCAAAAGCGATATTGCAGTGCTACTTACAACATTCGGACTAACTGTCATTTTTGATCTTACGATTGCAATACAGATCGGGATGATACTGGCAGTGCTGTTATTCATAAGAAGAATGGCTATGGTAACAAACGTTGGAATTATTACCCGGGAACTGAAAGATGAAGAGGAAGTCCTGGATGTAAATTCAATCCAGAATAAAAAAGTACCGGACGGTGTTGAAGTTTTTGAAATTACCGGACCTTTCTTCTTCGGTGCAGTTTCAAAGTTCAGGGACGCTGTAAGGATAGTAGAGAACCCTCCGAAAATTATTATCATAAGAATGCGAGATGTTCCTGCAATTGATTCAACAGGAATACATGCCCTCGAACAGCTTCTGAAAGAAACAAAGCGGCACAATACTCATCTTGTTTTATCGGGCGTGCATACACAGCCTCTGATGGCTTTAGCACAGGCAGGATTTATTGAAAAGATTGGCGAAGCAAACATTCACGGGAATATTGATGATGCACTCGACCGAGCAAGAGAAATACTCGGCTTACCGAAGCTTGGTCGTCCCGCTGATTTTAAACCAGTTGTTGCGAGGGAAAAATAGCGATACTTAATATGCATTATTTTTAATTGATGTTTAATGTTTTTACATTAAGTTTCAATTGCAATTAAGCACTATATTTAGAAAATTATTAAGGAGACTTTTATGAGCATAGCTGAATCGTTTGGAAGGTCGGGTTTCGCCCGATTCGTGAATAGTCCAGCCGGTCGTATCGCGCGGGTGGTTGTTGGTATGGTTCTTATCATCTGGGGGTACACACAAGCGGGTAGTGGAATGGGAGTTGTTCTGATTATTGTCGGATTCGTTCCGTTGGCAGCAGGAGCGTTAGACCTGTGCCTGATCAGTGCGCTATTGGGTGGACCAATTAGCGGCGCAAAGATTCGCGGGCAAAAAAAATAGTTCTCACATCGCTCAATAATCAATTAGAAATCTGCGGTGCTGGCTAACCAGCAGCTAAACCCGGCTGCTGTTTTGCATTAGTGGACTTGCCCGGCATTTCGACGGGCCTGCCCGGCCATTGGACGGGTTGATGCTTTTTTGGTTTTGGGTTTAGTATATTATAAGGAATTATTAAGTCATTTAACCTTACCGGAATAAAAATATGCAATTAAAACTATCCCAATTCCAAATCCCTATTGGTGCTCCATTTGCTAATGACAAGTTAAACAGGAAGGAAGTTGCTGAATCTCTTAGTGTTCTTATAAAGAATATAAAAATACCTTTTGTCATTGGTATAGATTCATATTGGGGAAGTGGTAAAACTACTTTTATTAAGATGTGGCGTCAATCTTTAATCAATGATAAAATTCCAACCATTTATTATAACGCTTGGGAAAATGATTTTAGCTCATCCGCATTGATTTCACTACTTGGAGAGATTGATAAGGGGCTTGATGAACTGCATATTTCAACTTCCAGACGAAAAAAGCTAGGGGAAAAATTAGATGGGGCAAAAAAAATTAGTGTTGATCTTGTAAAAAGAGGAGTACCAATTGCTTTAAAAGTACTTACTTCGGGTGTTATTGATGCTAATCAAGCTATCGAATCAGCATTCTCTGAATTTACTGAAGAATATTCTAAGGATATGATTAATAAATATGAAAAGGCGAAATATTCAATATCATCATTCAGAAAAAAACTTTATGAATTTATAAAAGAGGCAACAAAAGGAAGTACAATATTTGCTAATAAGCCTTTTATAATTTTCATTGACGAGCTTGATCGATGCAGACCAAACTTTGCTTTAGAAATATTAGAAAAATCTAAACATTTATTTAATATTGAGGGAATTATTTTTATATACTCTATTGAAAAAGAACATCTTGGTAATTCGATTAAAACAATTTATGGCAGCGAAATGGATGTTGATGGATATTTACGAAGATTCTTTGATATTATATATAAACTGCCCGAATCAAAAATAGAAGATTATAGTAATTATCTTTTTGATAAATATAACATTAGTGATTACTTCAAAGACAGAACAGTTGATCGCTATGATTTCATAAACCTAAAAAATATCTTTTCTCACTTATTCACAATTTTCAATTTTTCATTAAGAACACAAGAGCAAGTTTTTACGCAATTCGTTATATGTTTATTATCAACACCTAAGAATGTTAGATTGTTTGCGATACTTTTAGGAACTTTGCTCTGCATTAAAGCCTCTAATCCAAAATTATATTATAACTTCATTAATAGAAGAGCCACTGGAGAGGATATTATTGATTTTTTAAATTCTAATCCAAGTACTGCTAAATTGTTTACAATAACGATTGGTTTTATTATTGAGGGTTATTTAATAGCAATCGTCCCTAAGGGTGATAGCATCGATAAGCTTAAATATCCCTTGTTTGAAAAATATATTAAAGAATCGGAATCGGATCCAGAAAATTCGATAAAAAAAGAAAGAGTTAATAAAATTCGAAATATCATTCAAAATGATGAAATGGAAAATCCCGAAGAATTACTAAGATACATTGTTAATAAACTTGAATTTATAGATAAGATAAAAGAAGAAAATCTTTCTCTTTTAACTTAATGCTTTTAGATCCAGTATGACTTGAAATGTTTAGTTGTTCTTAATTTTTTCCTCTCAAGATTAAATCCACAAAAACCAAAAAACGTTTGTTGCCTGCTACCTTTTCACCTCTTTTAATTCACTGCCTGTCAGCCAATTTTGTCGTCAATTTCGTCATCGGTCGCTAAAACTAACTTTACTTTTGCTTCATCCAACTTTTCTTAGGCTAATTCTATAATTGACGGAGCTAACTCTAACTTTTCTTAAGCTCACTCCAGCTTTTCTTTTGCTCATTCTATAGTTACTGGAGCTAATTATGTGATTGATGTTATAAACTATAGATTTTCTTTTACTCACTCTAACTTTTCTGTTGCTCAGTACGGGTTTTCTCTTACTCATTCCAAATTGAATCTTGCAAAAGAAAAACTGTTTTTTACATAATCCTTTCTTTAATGTCTCAGAACAATTCGTGCACAGCCATAAGAAACTTTTGGCAAAACGTTTGCAACTGCAGATGGCAGGTTCTTTATCCGTTCATAAACAACAAATCAATTAATAAACAGGGGGTCTATATGCCATCCATATCAGAAAAATCTTTTGGTCAGCGTTACACTAAGGGACGTGAGCTTGTAGAATACCTTAGAACATTGCCGTCCTACTCGCCGGGAAACCCCGATCTTGAACCACCGGCACTTGCCACTTTATTAAATGATGCAGATGCTGCCAACAATGATGCTGCATCAAAACTTTCAGTGCTCTCCACGGAAAGAGAAGCGAGGTATAATCTTTATAAAGCAGAAAACGGTCTGATAAAAAGATGCTCGCAGATACGGGATTATGTTGCTTCAATTCACGCAGATGGAAAGAAATCGCTTGATTATAAAAAGCTGCAGAGAGCAGTCCAGAATTTGCGCGGCATAAGAATAAGCAAAAAACCGCCGGCAGGTTCGCCTGTTAAAACCTCTTCAACTAGCGAGGTCAGTTTTGGCTCTATGTTGAAGGTCGGCAAGGACGTGTTGGAAGTTATAAAGCTCGTTCCTGCTTATGCACCAAGCAATTCAAATTTAACCGTTGCTAATTTTACAACTTTTATATCATTGGTAGATTCAAAAAATTCTTTAGTGGCAGAAAAGCTTGAATCATATGATAACTCAGTAGAAGCAAGATTAAACCTATATAATGAACTGGACTATAGGGTTACAAAATTAAAGCTTGCACTTGCAGCACAGTTTGGAAAGACATCTAATGAGTATAAAGATTCGTTGAGGTATTGAGTAGTAATCAGTAAGTAGTTTGTAGTAAGTAGTGCGGGCGAGTTGTTTGCTCGCCCTTTTTTTATGTTATTGAAAAGTTACTTCAGCAGAATCATCTTCTTGGTCGATGTGAAAGAAGAACCATCTATACCTTTCGCATTTATTTTATAATAGTAAATTCCGTTTGATAATTTTGACGCATCAAAGTTGATTTCGTGACTGCCAATACTGTAATCACTGTTGGTCAGCTCATCAACTTTTTCTCCGAGAGTACTATAAAGATCAATTTTAACATGCGAATCAACCGGTAATGTGAATTTTATCCTCGTCGATGGGTTAAATGGATTGGGATGGTTTTGATATAACTCGTAAGCATCAGGCATGATTTTGTTTTGAATCTCATTAAATGTTACTATTTCAGAAGTATCTCTCGCCCACAAGCCGTCGCTGGTCGCAGCAATAATTTTATCACTATAAATTATTAATTTCTCGACTGAATTCAGAAAGGGGAGACCTTCACTAAAATCTTCCCAGTTAAGACCTTCATCGGAAGAACGGAACATGCCTGAGCCTCCAAACTTCAGGGATGTTATTAAGTTTCCATTTGTTCGTATTATACTCGAATTGTATGGATCAAGAGATAGTCCATTGCTTCTGTGTTCCCAGCTAATTCCATCATCTGTTGAAAGCCAGACACCATTAATTGACCCCATCCAGAATTTTGTGGGTTCAGAGAAAAATGTGATTGCACTATAGAAGGGACCCGTCAGCCCTATCCAGGTAATTCCACCGTCAGTAGATTTATATGCGCCGGGATCATTAATATTCTCTCGTGCAGCAAATAAAATTCCGTTATGCTCTGTAAAACTTTTTGCTAAAATTCCTTCGCCGGAAATATTTGTAAGAATCCAATTTTCAGAACCGTCGGTTGAGCGATAAATGCCATTCCATGCACCAGTAAACAGATCATTATTATTTTCGAATATTGATTCGGTATATTCATACAAAGCTCCCGGTCCAATAGTAATCCCGTTACTTTTCTTTATCCAGTTATCTCCGCCATTCGTTGATTTATAAATTCCATCTACTGTGGCCGCGTAGAGTGTTTCTCCTAACCCTAAAACCTGATAAACAGATTTCGCCTGGTTTGTGTTCAGTCCATTATTAATTTGCTGCCAAGTCGCAGTGCTATCTGTAGATTTATAAACACCATTACTCGAGTGACCTAAATATAAGATGCTACTCGATTCCACAATATCGTTTATAGAGTTAGGAGGGGAAGATGATATTTGCGTCCACTGAGAATACAATGTAGTTGATAAAATAAAAAAAGGGTTAAATAGAAATAAGAATTTTAACAATTGCATAAGACTGTCCTCCTAAAAATAAATTTCATTTTCGATATTTTGATTTGTTATTAATATATTACCAAATTATATAAGAAGGTTCAAGTAAAAGCTTAAATCAAAATCCGAGGTTTAATATCTCCGTTTAATAAAAACTCTAACAGGGAATTAGTTTTATATAGTAAGGGCGAGTTGGTGGCTCGCCCTAATTTTTTATATTATAGAAATGTTACTTCAGTAGGATCATTTTCTTCGTTTCAAATCAAAAACTTACTTTTATTTATTTATTGTTACACATCGCGCAATATTTATTTTATAAATACTCCTGACTTTCTACTTTTAATATATTATTTAATTATTTTCAAGGGGGCGAATTTTGATAAAATATCGTTCCGTATCTTTTATCTACTCATTTTCTTATAGGGACTTTAATATAAAAAAAGCAAGCACATTCGTTCTTATAATTAAAATAGAATCACTTAGAAAATTTTAATTGACTCTTTATAAAAAAGCTAACACATTAATCAGTGAAAATTAAAAAAGGAAGGAAAATTATGGCAAACATTCAAGACGTACTAAAAGTGGCGAACAATGGATACAATCTGCTTATGGAAAATGAAAAAGTGAGGGTAATGGAAGTACGACTTAAACCAGGACAAAAGTCACCAATGCATAACCATCCAAACGATCACGTCGTTTATGTAATTAATGATGCCAAATTCAAGTTGAGTTTCCCCGACGGAAAGAGTTCAGAATTTGAACTAAAAAAGGGAAAGGCTTTATGGATAGAAGCAGGACCACACGAAACAGAAAATATTGGAAAGACGGATGGACACAATTTGGTGATAGAAATAAAGAAGTAGATATTAAAAATCCCACTCACTAAAAATTAATTGGTACTAAGTAAAATCCAATTTTCGTTTTCTTCATCAGGAATAATTGTTTAGGGTTGTTCACCACGAGAGTGAGGGTGTTAAGATTAACTAACTATTATGTTTATTATTAAACTCTTCAGCGAGCAGATAACGTGGGAATAGTAAAAATATTTCTCAGAGCAGGGGGTAATTTCCAAATTTAAAACCTGAATCGCGATGACAATTCTCTGACATTTTAAAATCCAGACTTGCGCCTTTTAAATCTCCACTGCTAACTTTTAATGTTGCCCGGTTAAAGTAAGCATCAGCATCTATAGGATTTAATTCAATTGCCCTGGTAAATGCCTTAAATGCATCTTCGTATTTGCCCGTATCAGCTTTTTCCACACCTGAAATATTATGAAAAACCTGATTTTGCACCTCGGGCTTGAAAAGCTGCTGCAACTTTTTTGTCGTAATGACTTTGTTCATCATTTGTACCTCCTTATATAAAACTGGTACTTTGCGCCTTTGAGGGGAAGGAATAGGAAAGAATATTATAAAGAATTCCTGCAACTTACTCTGAAACTTCACCTTTGGGGTGTTGATAGTTATTTCGTTGGTAAGGTCAACTATTATTTGACCAAATACAAGGGGAATAAAAATCCTGTTTGAAGTAAGAGAATTCCTTGCCCCTAATATTGAGTTGATATTGATTGGTTAGTAGAAAGTAGTTTGTTGTAAATAGAAAGGGCGAAGTGCTTACCGTTAAAACAGAACTTGTAGATAGTAATTACGAGCCCAATTCAAAATAAAAGTTAGAACCTTTACCCGCTTCGCTGGCTACACTTATGTGTCCCTTATGTTCCGTAATAATTTTTTTAGCAATTGCTAAGCCCAACCCTGTGCTGCTTTCTCCGTTGGTTGGCAGAGTACTGGTTTTTTGAAAATATTTAAACAACTTATTTTGTTCATCTGCGGGTATTCCTTTTCCTTTATCTATAACCTCAGTTTTTATCTTATTACTTCCCGCGACTGATACTCGTACCAAAATTTCGTTACCCGGATATGAAAATTTAATGGCATTGGATAGCAGATTATCGAGTACTTCTCGCATATGCGGTTCATCATAATTGAAAGTAATTGATTGTTCATTTGTCTCCAGCTTGATATTAATTTCTTTTTTATTTGCCAGAATCTGATTTATACCAATACAGTCACGGACAAATTGAATATAGTTATGCGGTTTGAGCGTTAATTCTACCGTGCCGGATTCTATTCTTGCTAAATCAAGTAACTTGCTCAGCAAATCGAGTGAATTCTTGCTTAAATCTTTTATATAATTAATTACCTGCGAAACTTCCGAACTTAGTTTTGGAGAATCTTCTGCAGTAAGATAATCGGAGAAGGAGTAAATGGATGCGATTGGATTTCTAAGATCGTGACTTGCCATACCTAATAGTTTATTTTTTTCGATGTTCAGGTTTGTTAACTCAGTATTTAACTCAGTAATCTTATTGTATTTCTCTTTTAGATTTAACATCAGTAATCCAACTATTGCAAAAATTGAAAACCGTACGAAAGCATTCCAGACAGGAATCAGATTATTAGAATATTCTCTTCCGTAATATTCAGCAAGGAACCAGCTAACAGACGCAAAAAGTGTGTTCAATAAAATGAGAGATTTATTTGTTTTTGTGTATAAGGCGACAAGTAAAATGGGAATTAAATAGAATATGGAAAAAGAAATTTCCGAGCCTGTTAAATAATCAACAAGTCCGATAATGGCAATGAAGACGAAAGAATAAAGTGTAATAATGAATCGGTTTATACCCTTGATAGTTATCATAGTATTGAGGGTTAATTAAGTGCACCTGAATTAACTGCGTTTCTACAAAATTATTATAAAAACTATATGATAATTTATTAAAAGAATTATTACTTATAATCATCGAAAAGGGTGAGTTTGCGGCTCACCCTTTTTAATTACAAAATTTTTTAGCTGACTATTACAGGCGATCTGGAAGATCATAAAAATAAACCAGCCAGAAAAAATTAGGGGGCATCTGGTGCCCCCTTTAAATAATACCGGTTTTTTTAATTACTATAAGTTATAGTTTGGTCGTAAAATTAAAATCCTCAGACATAGCTTCGCCACCCTCCGTTTGACCAAGTGCCTGTTGGAGGAAAGTAGAGGATGCGGCTTCATCAACAGATGCTACCGGGAAGAACTGCGTTACACTCCATGTGTAAGATACATTCGATGGTAATCCCAATCCTTGCGGAGCCAGGTTCGGAATTGAAGTAGTATTCCCTCCTGTCATAAGATAGAACGTGGGTCCGGCACCTGGGGTGGATGGTTCAATTAGAACGTAGCAGATACCACCTCCATTTCCTTTAGTCCAGAGGAATTGAGTTGTTGTGTCTATACCAGCTCCGTTGTGCGCAGGTAGATTTAGTTGTGGTGAACTTGAAAGGTTAATAGTGATCCCGCTTGAACCACCAGTAATGGCTCTCTTCCAATAAACAGTGTTGCGCGGAGTTGTTGAGCCGTAATATACTCCCCAAGCATCAACCCCAAAGGTAGCCCCGGTTAAAGACGGAACAACATAACTAAAATTATCCGTAAGACTTGCTCCATTCTCGCTTCCCAAATAAATTTTAGCGTAAATTGTACCGCTTTCATAAGTAAGATAGAGAGTCTTACTATATAATTCATAGTTAGAGGATGGGCGTACAATAGAGCCGCTAATATTTAGCTCTGCAGGATCTGTAAGATCTGATGCTGTAAAATTTTGGTTATTGAATGTTCCCCCGTCACTAATTGTAAGGTTATCTTTTGAACCGTAAGCATCATATTGTTCAGGCATCCCACTGGTATTTTGAGTCCACCGCAGAACCTGGAGTGTACCAGAGAAAGAATTTGTTGAGCCTTTCCAGTCTGCAACGATGCTATACGCTCCGGTTGACTGATTTGCCGTTGCAGTCCAAGCCATATTACCACTTACAAAAAACACTGTGCTGATCTTTCCTGCAGCAGGTGGTACAACTCCGCTGATAGTTGCTGACTTCAAGAGTGTAGTAGAACCCAAATAAAGCAAGGTTGGATCTGATCGGGTTAAACCCTGATACACTAATGCAACTTGTCCAATACTTATAATGACTCTGACCTCATAAGGAGTACTAACGTTCGAGAAACTAAAGCCACCATTTCCATCAGTAGTAGTAGGTGTTTTTCCTTTTATCATTACTGTAACACCAGAAACAGGTTCGCCATCAATGTCTTTTACATATCCATTTACTGTTATAGGTTGTGCGACATTAACCGGCGCATTGGCAGTAACGTTTCCGTCAGAATTTATTGCTGTCAATTTGAAAGTTGTTGCTGAAGAAACAAAGACTGTTATCGAACCACTATCGGCTGGGGTTACCGTACCCACTCCGGGTGAAATCGACAAGCTGGTTGCCCCGCTAACATTCCAGCTCAATTTTACTGAATCGCCACCAACCGGAACAGTTGGTGGGTTTGCAGTGAAAGAAACAATTACTGGTTTATTTCCTGCTGGCTCCGTCGTCGATTCGTCTTTACAGCTCCATCCAATTAGTAAAGAAATAATCAGGGCAGATATTACAATGACTGCTCTGTAATGTATCATAATCATAACCACCTCTTCTTTTTAGTTGTTAGATAATGAAAATATTATTCGTGTGATAGAAAATATTTTAAAAACTCACTTTATTCACTAACTGAAATATTTTTTCTAAAAACTTCTGCTTCGGTAGAGTGTTCGAGATGTATTCTTCGGCGATATAACAGAAACTTACTCTGGAATTCTAACTCCCCCGGAGTAAAGCACAATTACTATTATAATATTATAAGTTTAACTGTCATAAGCAACTATAATCTTTATTCAGAGATTGTTTATAATCGATAGGCAAATAAGTTTATTTTTTACTTAAGAAAACAATAATTGTGCTTATTAAAATAAAGATTTGTTGAGGTTTGATTGATAGTTAGTAAGTAGTTAGTAGTAAATCGTTTGGGGGACTAAATGCTTTTCTTAACCAACACAAGCATTGTTTTTTAATTTAGTTGTTATATTAAACAATCTAATTAATTAAAAAAATATAAATTAAGTCATGGAGTAAACAGTAATGCCTTCACAAAAACAAGAAGCAGATAACACAGTTGAAATTCTGGCACTCGTCAATCTATTAATTAGAAAAGGTGTTATTACAGAAGAGGAGATCGTAAAGGAAGTTGTAGAACAGAAAAAGAAATTAGATAATTTGGTTTTGAAGAAATTTACGATAAGGAAATAAATCTATCACGAATATTAAGAGCGACCTGCTGACGGGCAGTGTTGCTGACTCACCCTTTTAATTTTTCAAAGAGTTCCGAAAAGTGAGAATTGTTTCGGGACCTTTAATCACATATTAAAGATTCTGAAACGAACTCAGAATGAAATAAAAAAATTCTTTTCACACATTTAAAATGATATTTTTGTATTGCTATTTTTAACGGGGTTTATATGTTCAAACAATATTCACTTAACAAATTACTCGTCCTTGTAACAACCATCGGCTTTGCCTTTCTACTTGCAGATACCACAATAGAACATTGGCCAATTTTCAAACAAGAATTAATGGCCTTTATCCCGCTTGTTTTCAGCGCGGCTGGACTTGCACTGGGCGTTATAGTGGTAATTACGTGGAAAGAAAAATTAATCCGCTGGTTTCAGATTTTACTTTTTGCTTCGTTCATAGTTGCAGCCACTGGTATCTATTTACACCTGGAAATATGGGAAGAAGAAACTAATTTAACTGCCGAAGAACAAGAGCACGAAGAGAATGAAAAAGACAAACCTCTCCTCGCCCCGTTAGCATTTGCCGGTTTAGCCTTTGTCGGATTACTCGGGACTATGAGAAAGTGGGAAGCAGAGGTAAAAAGTTAACCACTAATGAACGATTTCTCTTCCATTTAAACTCGACAAAAATCAAAAAAAGCCATTTCTTGTTTTTTCTTCCCGCTTGAGAGACTGTGGGATAATTGTTGTTTTTTGGTAGTCGCAAACTTTATGCCTGCGTTTGTATCAGATTTTCGCAACCGTAAAGGTTGCGACTATCTATATTCACAAAGTCTCTTGAGAGAAGGGGCGAGCTGTTGGCTCGCCCTTATTAAAAGATGAATATGAGTGCTTAGTCCTTCTCTTTTATTTCGCCACCATGATCACCTACGAGCATCCACTTGTCACCTTTCTTCATAAGTATATCTGTCCAGCGACCTCTTTCGGTATTGGATTTACCTTCGGCATTTTCCGTAACCTGTGTATAATAGTAATGCACGTAAGCAAAATTACCGTTGACCCAGATTCTTGCCGGTGTGATAGTATAATATTTCATTTTACCTTTTTTGTTCCAGTAGCTAAAAGATTTCTGAACATCGGCTTTGGTCCCGGGAGCTCCATTCTCATACGACCAACCGAAATACGAATCATCGAAATAATTTAAGAAATCATCGGGGTTATCGGATAAGCCAACCTTCCAGTAAGCATCCACACCGGCCCAAACAGCCTTCTGCTCATCTGTCCACTGCTGAGCCGAAACATTTGCAGCAAAAAGAAAGATTAAAAGAAAGGGCAAAGAAATACCAATAAGTTTTTTCATAACAGCCTCCATAAAATTTGTTAAAGTTTAAGAATTGAATTAAGTGTGGTGTAAGATTAGAAAAGATTAACTGATAAACAAATAGCAGATAATCTTTTTTCTAACGAATTGTCGAACGAAGTTAAGTATTTTGTAAATTAACTTTTTGTAAATGCGACTCAGAGCAATAACTAACCAAAGTATATTTTCTGATAATCTTCCCTTAGTTTTTCAAGCACTAATTGATACTTTGCTTCATCGCCCGACAGCTCTTTCAATCCTTCTTTTGCTTTCTCCCTTAATATACTTCGGTCTATTCTACCATTCTCGAGTTTTGGCATTTCATCAAGAAAAATTAGCTCGTCAGGTTTGGCAATAGAGCCTATCTTTTCGGCGACAAAATTTCTTAGCTCTTCTTTCAGAAGTGGTGTTCCCTCCGCATTATTAAGCTTAATAAATGCCACTACAGCATTTTCGAAAATTTCATCAGAGCGTTTAACAACTGCTGCTTCTTTAATTGAAGGATGAGATAATAAAACTTTTTCTATTTCTGAACCGCCAACTCTATTGCCTGCAGCTTTGATAACATCATCCACCCTGCCGAGTATTTTTATAAACCCGCATTTTTCCCTTATAGCTGCATCACCGGTAAAATAATTTCCTTTAAACTGTTTCCAGCAGTTAAGGCTTGCTTCTGCTTTTTCTTCCTTTTCTGTTGTGAACATTGAGGGCCAACTGTCTTTTATAATTAAATAACCGCCCTCTCCTTTATTTACAGAATTACCATTAAGATCAACAATATCAATTTCTACACCCGGGAATGGACAGCCTGTATAAGCAGGTTTAAGTTCGGAAGCACCAGGCAGCGGTGAAATTATTGCCGCTCCTGTTTCTGTTTGAAGCCAGGTATCAACCACTGGACATTTTTGCTTTCCAACATTTTCATAATACCAAAGCCAGGTTTCCGGTTTAATTGTTTCACCTTTTATTCCAAGCAGTCTCAGGCTGGAAATATCATGTTTAAATACCCATTCATTGCCAAGTTTTGATAATGCCCTGATAGTTGTCGGATTAAGGTAAAGAATATTAATTCTGTATTTAGAAACAAGTTGCCAGTACTTATCCGGTTCGGGATAAATCGGTACTCCTTCATAAAGGAAAGTAGTTACTCCGTTAAGCAGCGGACCGTAAATACTATATGTATGTGCAGATATCCAGCTAATATCGGAAACAGACCAGATGATGTCGTTTCCTTTCAGATCAAATATCCATTTAGAAGAAATGTAAGACTGAACCATATATCCGCCTGTCAGGTGAAGTATATTTATCAGATCGCCTTTCGGACCATTAGTGAACATGCTAAAAAGAGGATGTTGAGAAAGGAGAGGGACCGGTTCACATTCATCCGGTACTTTTACAATTTCATTCTGCCAGATTATTTCTTTTTCGGGGATCGGTTTAAGTTCAGTTTCTTTAGATCTGTTGAACACAATAACTCTTTCTAACGTTGACGAATTTTCAAGAGCAAGCTTCACTTTGGTTCTTAGACTAATCTGGAATCCTTTCCTAATAATATAATCCTGAGTAACCAGATATTTACAGGAGAGATTATTTATTCGCTCAGCAAGAGCGTTGCTGCTAAGATCGCTGTAAACCACTGAGTGAACTGCACCAATCCTGCTGCAAGCAAGCATTGCTATCACAGCCTCAGGAATAACCCCCATATAAATAATTACATAGTCCCCTTTATTAACCCCTATACTTTTCAATACATTGGCGAACTTACAAACCTGGGTAAAAAGTAATTGGTACGTTAGTATTCTGCTTTCGCCGGATTCGCTTTCCCAGATAATTGCTGCTTTATTTCTTTTTTCTGTGAGTAAGTGTCTGTCGAGACAATTATAACTTAGATTTGTTCTCCCTCCAACGAACCATTTTGAACTAAAAGCTTTTCCTTGTTGTACTTCTTTCCATAAATTAAACCAGTACAATTCTCTTGCCTCACCGCTCCAGAATCTTTCCTTGTCAGCAATAGAAAACTCGTAAACACTTTTATATTGATTGAAAGCAGAAAAATGTGCTTCGTCTTTGAATTCTTTTGAAGCTTTAAAAGTAACTCCTTCCGTTTCAGTTTGCGGGAAAGTTTTCCCCTTTTCTTTTTCTGTTTGACCCTGCATTGTACTGATAAATTGAATTCTATATCTGTTGATGATAAATTAGATATTGTGCAGAGCAAAAACAATCACTCAAAAATCAAACCTTAAAAAAGTGTTAAATTGAAACCAAAAAAATAATTTCTTTATAATAAATAAAGTTCAGTAAGTAAAGACAGGAGACTAAAAACTATGAAAGAATTCTTGAATCAAACATACTTCGGAAATACAATAGAAGCTTATTTAATCGCACTTGGAATTTTAATTGGGAGCATTATACTAATCAAAATTTTCAAAAGCATCGTTTTGCACCGTCTGAAAAAATGGGCTGAGAAAACCGAAACAACTCTGGATGATTTTCTAATAAAAGGAATTGAAAAATCTATCGTTCCGCTTTTATACTTCGGAGCTTTCTACGCTGCCATAACCAGTCTTAGATTAAATGTCGAGACTAGAAAGATTGTTGAAATATTTTCGCTTGCTCTGTTAACATTCTTCATAGTGCGCTTTATAAGCTCGACAATAATGTTCACACTTACTTACTTCATAAAAAAACAAGATCGGGGCGAGGAGAAAGCAAGACAGCTTCGAGGAATGACAGTGCTTATAAATATTTTCGTTTGGGTGATCGGCATCGTGTTCATTATGGATAACCTTGGTTTTAATATATCGGCAATTGTTGCCGGATTGGGAATCGGCGGGATAGCAATTGCACTTGCTGCTCAGGCTATACTTGGAGATTTGTTCAGTTATTTTGTAATCTTTTTTGATCGGCCGTTTGAGATTGGAGATTTTATTACTGTGCAGGATAAAGTGGGAACGGTGGAATACACAGGAATAAAAACAACCCGTGTGCGTGCATTAAGTGGTGAGCAGCTTGTTTTTTCAAATACAGATCTTACAAACTCACGAATTCATAATTTCAAGAAGATGCAGGAAAGACGAGTAGTTTTTAAACTTCGTGTGATTTACCAAACTCCGACAGCTCAGCTTGAACAAATTCCTAAAATTGTGAGAGAAATAATTGAAAAACATAATGACGTTAGGTTTGACCGGGGACATTTTGCATCTTATGGAGATTTTAGCCTCAACTTCGAGTTTGTTTACTTTATAATCGGATCTGATTATGTTAAATATATGGATACGCAACAGAGCATTAATCTTGAGGTCTATAGGGAATTTGAAAGTAGAAAAATTGAGTTTGCTTACCCAACTCAAACATTATTCGTAAACAAAGAAACGATATCGGCAAATTGATTATCTAAATATAAAACTAAGCGCCAGGAATATTATCAACAAGAAAAGTGAAAAAACCGTCGAAAAGATTGCAGAGGTTCCGCTGAATCATCTTAAACAATTAAATCCATTCAAAAAGAAATCAAAAACTTCGCATAAAATCGGATTGCCGCCGGGCTCAATATTTCACGTTGGTGAGCAAAAAATTGAAAAGGTTAACATAACTCTAACCGAATATGATGAAAATAAATTTGAAACCTGCGAAATAAATTCAGTTGAAGAGATTGATCCTTACACTGATACACCTCAGGTTACGTGGGTGAACGTGTGCGGACTTCACGATACAGAACTGATAAAACAGATTGGTGATAAGTTCAATATTCATCCGTTGGTTCTTGAAGATATACTTAACACAGAAACGCGTCCTAAAATTGAAATAACCGATAATTATATTTTCATCGCGATGAAGATGCTATCCAACAATAACCCCGAAAACCAGATTGTAACTGAACAGGTCAGCTTTATTCTGGGGAACAGTTTTATATTCAGTTTCCTGGAAAGGTCAGATAGCATTTTTAATCCTATAAAAGATAGAATAACAAACAACTACGGAAGAGTTAGAAAGCAGACATCCGATTATTTATTTTATGCATTAATGGATGTTGTTGTTGATCAGTACTATCTCGTACTTGAACATATTGAAGAGAAAATCGAATTGCTTGATGACGAAGTGATTAAAAGTGCTGACAGATCGCAGATCGAAAAAATTTATAACATGAAGAACAAGATGCTTCTTACACGCAGATCGCTTTGGCCGTTAAGAGAAATTTTCTCACGCTTAATTCGTGAAGAATCTGCACTCATTAATAGAAAAGTAATCCCTTACCTTCGTGATCTACTTGACCATACAATACAAATAACCGAAACAATCGACCTTCAGAGGGAAATTACAAACGGGTTGATGGAAACTCATCTTTCCCTTATGAGCAACAAGATGAATGAGGTGATGAAAGTGCTTACGGTTATTGCCACGATATTTATACCGCTGACATTTATTGTTGGTGTGTATGGAATGAACTTCAAATACCTGCCAGAACTCAAATGGCCGTGGGCATATTATGCGCTGTGGGGAGTTATGATTTGCGTTGTAATATTTATGATATTTTATTTCAAAAGGAAGAAGTGGTTTTAGCAGATTGAATTAACTAGCAAAGTTTTTTTAAGTTTGTCTTGATTTTATTTGCCTGCCCCACATACAGCAAATTCGGAGTGGGAAAGAATTAATAGTTACTTTTTAATAATATGAGAAAGAAAAACGAAATAAATCCCAAGGAGATATATAACTCCCGCTTAATAAACTCTTCTCGGGAAAAAATATTTTCAGCATTTTCAGAATCAAAGCATTTGCAAAATTGGTGGGGGCCAAAAGGATTTTCAAATACATTCAATGAATTTAATTTCTCTAAAGACGGCGTTTGGGATTTTATTATGCACGGTCCTGACGGTAAAGATTATAAAAACAGAAGCATTTTTTTAGAAATTATAAAGCCAGAGAAGATTGTTGTCAAACATATTTCTCCGCCGCATTTTATTCTTACAATAATATTGGATGAAGAAGATGACAAAACAAAAGTGGGCTGGTTGCAAATATTTGAAACAGTTGAATTGAGAAATAATATTGCGAAATTTGCAAAGGACGCTAACGAAGAAAATCTTGATCGGCTAGAAAAAGAAATTGCTTTAATAAAATAAATGAGCTGATTATTTTTTAACATAAAAAATAAATCAAAAAAATTATGTCGAAAAAAACCCGCCTGCCGGCGAGTCAGGAGTTATCACCTAAACAAAGCGAAGAACTTCTTAAAGCATTAAAAGCCCGCTTTGAGAAAAACATGAACCGACACAAAGGTCTTGAATGGTCTAAAGTACAGGCAAGGCTGGAATCTAAAACTGAAAAACTGTGGTCACTAAATGAAATGGAAAGAACCGGTGGTGAACCGGATGTTATTGGTCAGGATAAAAAAACTGGCGAATACATTTTTTATGATTGTTCTGCAGAAAGTCCAAATGGGCGCAGAAGTCTTTGTTACGACCGTGAAGCACTGGAGTCAAGAAAAGAAAATAAACCAAAAGACAGCGCTGTTAATATGGCTGCTGTAATGGGCATTGAGCCTTTAACGGAAGAACAATACCGTGAGCTTCAGAAACTTGGAAACTTCGATTTGAAAACATCGAGCTGGGTGAAAACACCGAATGATATCAGAAAACTCGGCGGTGCTATTTTCTGCGATCGCCGCTATAATACTGTTTTTACTTATCACAACGGAGCTGAATCGTACTATGCTGCCAGAGGTTTCCGTGGCGTGTTAAAGGTCTGAAGTTAAACTTTGAGTTTTCATCTGACATATATCGTCCCTTACGGGACTCTATTTTCTAAGGTCTTCTATTTATCTATAGATATTTTGTCCCTTCGGGACAAGATACTTTTAGATTAAAAACAGAATAATAATTCAAGTTCCGTACGGGACGACATAGAAAAACATTAAAAAAAATTTAGTTAAGCCTGGGTTTTATAAAGGAGGAAGCTGGACATGAGAAAAATAATTGTTTTATCATTTATTACATTAGACGGAGTACTGCAGGCACCTGGCGGACCTGAAGAAGATACATCAGGAGGTTTCAAATATGGCGGTTGGGTTACACCTTATTTTGACGAAGCTTCTGGTAAGGTCATGGAAAAACAGCTGAAACCTGCAGACTATCTTTTGGGCAGAAAAACATTTGAGATTTTTGCCTCCTACTGGCCTGAACATGATGACTATTGGCCAGGTATCAATGATGGCACCAAATACGTCTTGTCCAGGACCATGAAAAAGTCGGATTGGAAAAACTCAGTTTTCCTTAAAAGCACGGCAGATATCAAAAAGATCAAAAATTCAAAAGGCAAAGACATTCAAGTTCACGGCAGTGGCGAGCTGATCCAGACTCTACTCAAAAATGATCTGGTGGACGAGCTGTGGCTCAAAATTTTTCCAGTCACATTACGCACAGGTAAACGCTTGTTTGGAGAAGGCACCATTCCCGCAGCATTTACACTAGTAGAGAGTACTGTTACACCAAGTGGAGTTATCATTGCCAATTACAAACGAGCAGGAAAAGTAACGACAGGTACTATTGGCGTTTAAAATTGAAATTGAAACCTACCCTGCATAAGTTTGCTGTGTCTTTATTTGCTTACCCCACAACTGTTCTTAGGGGAAAAATGTTAACCGCAAATCAGATGACTTGAGGTTAAAAATAATCGGGTGAGCTTGAGCATACAACTATCTTAAATACAAGAGTATTCAACTATGCGCACTAAAATTAGTTCGAGAATTGAACGTGAGGTTCTATTTCGAAATGAAACCGTATGTTGTATTTGTCAAAAAACTAACGTTCAAATTCACCATATTGATGGAAATAATTCGAACAACTCAATAAATAATCTGGCAGTACTGTGCCTTGACCATCATGATAGGGCTTCTACAAAGAGTTCAATGACTCGCGGATTAACACCTGCTCTTATACGCCAATTCAAAACCGATTGGGAGACAAGGATATTAAGAAAAAGGGATTCCATAAAACGACTTAAACAGAGTATAAAAGAAGATCCCTTCGTTAAGTTCGAAATAAAGCGACTTGTTTTTTCATTACCAGCTTTTAAAGATAAAAAAACAACTGAATCAATATTCGAGCAACTATATAATTGGCATTTATTCTCAAATTATACGCGGAATATTTTTGATGCACTTGAATCAATACACTGGTTTTTGGAAGAAGAACAAGTGATGATTCTACTTGACCGTGTTTATGAATATTTTTGGCATCTTGTTGGCCCAGAAGAAGTTAATATTAGTAAGTCAGAGCAAAGAAATATTCTTCGGGTCATTGAGTTAATTGGGGACTTGGGGGAACAAACGGTGATTCTTCAACATAATCCTAAAGTCTTTAATAATTTCTTCTATACCATAGATAAATTTACTGAAATATCTCAATGGTACAATCTCCTCAAGATTGCAAATATTATAAAAATAGAGTTGACTAATGTCCGAAAAGAATTACGAGACACGAAAAAGTATCCTGAAAGAAGAAAACTAATAGAAAAAATTAATATAAGGATTAAGAAGTTAGGAAGGGGCGCTTCCGGTTGACCAACATTCCAAACCTAGTATATCATCTTATTTAATTCATCTGTTCTCGTGCATCTCAAGAATCCTCTCCGCTCCTGGCTTATACAATGTGTGATACATTAAATCGAGATAAGCATTCAATGATGGAATTATTTCCTTCCTTCCTTTGTTTACATCATTATGAAAACCTATAAATTAAAAGCAATTCAGAATTTACCAATTGGGATTGATGAAGCGTGGGAGTTTTTCTCCAACCCAAAACAACCTATCTCTAATTACTCCGGAATGGCTCAACTTTAAAATCACCAGTAAGCTGGTTGATAAAATGTACGCGGGAATGATTATCAGTTATAAAGTTCACCCGGTACTGGGAATTCCAACATCCTGGGTTACTGAAATTACTCAAGTTAAAGAACCATTTTATTTTGTTGATGAACAAAGGTTTGGTCCGTATAAGATGTGGCATCATCAGCATCACTTTAAAGAAACAGAAAATGGAGTTGAAATGTCTGACATAGTCAACTATGCTCTTCCGTTTGATCCGCTGAGCAGACCGTTGAATTCTTTGCTTGTTGCAAAGAAAGTAAAAGAGATATTTAAGTTCAGAGAGAAGAAGTTGATAGAGATGTTTGTGTCTTTCATTGCGACCCCGACTTAAGTTGGGAGAAACAATCTTAAAAAGACGATTTGTCATTCTGGCGATCCGGGCCTTTGCCGGAGAGTATAGAATCTTGATTGGAATTCAGATTCCCGATTCGTCAATTTCATTGACTCACGGGAATGACAAAATTAGTAGTGACTTCCGCCTTAAAATAACCTATTAACCAATCATCACTTTTTTATTAAGGTTTCCCTGGGATTTATTTAATTTTGTCATCATTATTAAAAATCAAAGGGAGAAGAAATGAAACACAAACTCACCAAATTTTTACTTTTTTATCTCGTTTTATCAATCCCATTAATCGCAGCAGATAAGGATTCATCTTCAACCAATCCGCTGCTCGGAAAGTTTAACGATGTAATTCAGTTTGCTAATTTAACCGCTGAGGACATCAAGGAAGCAACAGATGTTTCCATTAAAGAAGCGAGAGAATCGCTTACAAAGCTTTATGCAATTCCGAAAGAGCAGAGAACTTTCGATAACACAATGCTTGAGCTTGACAACATTTACAACAAAGCGGGAAATGTTTACGGCTGTGTTAATTTAATGGGAGATGTTCATCCTGATGATGCAACAAGAAACCAGGCTCAGGAAAGCAACGCCGAGTTCGCAAAGTTCTTCAACGAAGTACAGCTTGATGAAAATCTCTACCGCGCGGTAAAGGATTATTCAGAAACTGCAGAAGCCAAAAGTTTAACGGGATACAAAGCTAGATTCGTTGAAAAGACAGTAGAAGATTTTGAACGGAACGGCTTTGCTCTTCCAAAAGAAAAAAGAGACGAGTTGAAAATAATCAATGATAAGCTTTCCGATTTAAGCATTCTCTTTCAGAAAAATATTGCGGAGGTTGATGACTACCTGATAGTTGATGAAAGTGAAATTGATGGATTGCAGGAAGACTATAAAAATGCAAGAAGGCAAGAAGACGGCACTTACAAAATCGATCTTTCCTATCCTTCATACGTTCCGTTTATGAAATTTTCAAACTCTGGATCCGCGCGGAAAAAACTTTACACTCTGTTCAACAACCGGGCGGCCACAAAAAATCCGGAAGTGCTGATAAAAGTTTTAATGCTTCGACAACAAATGGCAGAGCTATTAGGATTCAAGACTTATGCGGAATATAGAACCGGTGATAGGATGGCAAAAACTCCTCAGAATGTGTGGGATTTTGAAAATAATCTCGTCGACAAGTTGAAAGAAAAAGCACGGATGGATTATAATGAGCTTCTTTCCGTAAAAAGAACAAAGCTCGGCAGTGATACAATTAATATTATCCAGCCGTGGGAATCCGGTTATTACAATAACATACTTCTCAAGGATAAATATGATCTCGATCAGAATCTTGTTAAAGAATATTTTGAAACGAACAATGTAATTAATGGACTCTTCCAGATTGCACAGCATCTTTACGATATTGAGTTTGAAGAAGTTCCGAATCCTTCGGTATGGAATGAAGGTGTAAGATTGTTTAATGTTAAGCAGGATGGAAAAGTTATTTCCAGATTTTACATTGATCTTTACCCGAGAGCAAATAAATTCTCACACGCTGCAAGTTTCCCAATGATCAGCGGGAAAGAAACTTCTGATGGCTACCAGCTTCCAACTGCAACGCTGGTCTGCAACTTTCCTGCACCGACAGCAGATATGCCTTCGCTGCTTCCGCACAGCGATGTTGAAACTTTCTTCCATGAGTTCGGGCATGTGCTTCACAGTGTTCTGACAAAGGCAAAGCTTTCTTCCCAGGCCGGAACTTCTGTTGCGAGAGATTTTGTAGAAGCACCATCACAAATATTTGAGAACTGGGTGTGGAGTTACGATGCGTTGAAACTTTTTGCAAAACATTATAAAACCGGTGAGGTTCTTCCGAAAGAATTATTTGATAAGATGCTTGCTGCAAAGAATGTTGGTTCCGGTCTTGCATATACACAGCAGGTTTATTATGGAATACTTGACTTCACTCTCCACGACAAATATGATCCGACAAGCAGCAAACCAATTGTTGAAATCCAGAAAGAACTTCAGAATAAAATTACATTATATCCGTACCTTGAAGGAACACAAATGTTTGCAGCATTCGGACACCTGATGGGTTATGCCGCAGGATATTACAGTTACCTTTGGGCTCTTGTTTACGCGCAGGATATGTTCTCGGTCTTTGAAAAGAATGGCGTGATGGATGTGAATACTGGGAAGAGATACCGCGATATAGTTCTTGCAAATGGAGGCTCAAGAGACGAACTTGAAATGGTAAAAGAATTTTTAGGAAGAGAACCAAACCAGAGTGCGTTCTTTAAATCGATTGGGTTAGAAGTTAAAGAATAAGTTTCTCCTTAAATAATATTCTGAATCATAAATTAAAAAAGGCGAACAATGTTCGCCTTTTCTATCGAACTTATAAAAATATTAATTTTAATTGTCATTGCGAGGAGTCTTTAAAGACAACGAATCTATCTTAAGAATAAATTTTAGATTGCTTCTCCCGACTAAAGTCGGGATCGCGATGACAAATACTAATTAATGCTGCTGTCCTTCTTGTCCTTTGGGAGCTTGCATTTTCTGCATCTCCATCCAGGGATTAACATCGGTGTTCCAGGTTTCAACCTTCAGCTTCATTGAGCCGTCATCCTGCATTTCCCATATGTTCAAATATTTTCCATGATCATCCCAGGGTTTATCCATTTGGGGCATAGTCATTGTAATTTTATATGTACCTATGTCAACCACAAAATTACCCGATTTCATAACGTCCGTAGAAGTTGTAGAGAATGCAGTGATTTTAGAGCCTGATTCTTCCATCTTCTTTTCAGACATTTTGCAAGCTTCAAGTCCTTTCATCATCGGTTCATAGCTTGGCATTGAAATAATATCGTCAGAATAATAATCCCATAATGCATTCATATCGCCAGCAACCATCTGCTCAGCATATTTATCATTCATCATCTGAACTTTTTTCTTAAGTTCGCTCATATCCTGTGAGTAAACTAAAGAAGAGAGAAAAATTGCAGCAAAAAGAATTGCAAAGATT
>Ga0326726_10000549_pt1 | contig 34822 bp, 30 predicted proteins | sample MHFenrmetagenome_2_FD_207603 | JGI IMG/M metagenome (GOLD analysis project Ga0326726, IMG submission 207603) | Lab enriched peat soil microbial communities from Michigan Hollow, Ithaca, NY, United States - MHF15MN | ecosystem: Environmental > Terrestrial > Soil > Wetlands > Peat | place: USA...
GCGCTCCGGCGTGTCGCAGCGCATGCCGATCTCCGTCACCGAGAACGTCGTCTCCAACGCCGAGCGCCGCGCCATCATGTCGGGCGACGCCGAAATCGTCCCGCGCATCTCCGACATCTACGCCGCGCTGCCGGCCATCACCGGCAAGATCGAGCTCGAGTACGAAGGCGAGTTGGTCGGCGGGCCGGCCATCGCGCGCGAGCTGATCCGTCGTGCGGCTGACGCCACGTTCCAGGAACGCGCCGGTGGTGTGAACGTCGACGACGTGATCATGTGGTTCGACGAGGGCGGCGCGCTGCAGGTGGCCGACGAGGCGCGCGGCGACTCCGCGCTCAAGGGATTCGAGGCCGTGCCCGACCTGCTGCGCATCGTCCATCACACCGGGCTCGCGCCCGACGACGACGCGGCGTTCTCCGTCGCCGCCTGCGAGCTCGTCCTCGAGGCGCTGGTCGCACGCAAGAAGATCTCGCGCTCCGACGGCGGACAGTACGGCCGCGCCCAGCCCGAGCCGCGGCGGCGTCCGAATCAGGACCTCTTCGGCGGCGGCATGGGGTGATGGCGCGATGAGCGATCTCGCGGTGCGCCCCGCGCGACTCGACGATCTCGATCAGATCGTCGCGCTCCGCGTGGCGTTGCTCCGCGAGTATCGGGAGCACCCGCTGTACACCGACCTGCGCGACGACGCGCCGGACCGGGCGCGCAGCCTCTACTACACCCAGCTCACCGCGCCGGACGAGACGATCTTCCTCGCCGAACGCGGCGGCCGCATCGTGGGACTGCTCCGCTGCGTCGATGCTCCCGGCTCGCCGCTGCTGCTGCCCGAGCGCTACTGCTACGTCTCGTCGGTGTACGTCGTGCCGGCGGAACGCCGCCGCGGCGTTCTTCGCGCGCTCGTCGCCGCCGCTGAACGCTGGTGCGGAGAGCGCGGGCTCCGTGAGATGCGGCTGCACAATGCGGCGTCCGCCAAGACCGCCGCCGACGTGTGGAGCGCGTTCGGGTTCGAGGTGGTCGAAGAGGTTCGCCGCCGCGTGCTGCCCGGCGACCGCCAGCTCGGACGAGAGCCGCGGACCCAGACCCACGCCGGCGCACGCTGATGCCGGTCATCACGATCTCGCGGATGTACGGTTCCGGCGGCTCCGAGATCGCCGAGCGCGTGGCGAACGCGCTAGGCTGGCCGCTCTTCGACAACGCGATGGTCGACGCGATCGCCGAACGCTCGGGACTGACGCGGGCGGAAGTGACCGCGCAGGACGAGCGCGTGCCGTCGATGGTCGAGCGGCTGGCGTCGGCGCTCTCGCTCGGCTCCCCCGAAGTGATGCCGCCGGTGCCCGCCGGGCCGATCGAGACCACCGAGGAGCGAATCGTCGCCGTGACGAAGCGGGTCATCGAGGAGGCCGTCCTCGCCGGCCCGGCCGTGTTCGTCGGCCGCGGCGCGCAATGTCTTCTCGCCGAGCGCGCCGATGCGCTCCACGTGTTCTGCTACGCGCCTCGGTCGGCGCTGCGGCGGTACGTGATGGAGAAGTTCGGCATCGACACCGCCGCGGCGGACCGGATGGTCGCCGACCAGAACAGGCAGCGCGAGCACTACGTCAAACGCCACTGGAATCGAAGCTGGCTCGCACACGAGAACTATCATCTCTGCGTCAACACGGCCTGGCTCGGATTGGACGGTGCAGCCGAGCAGGTCGTCGAAGCAGCGCGGCGCCAGTTCGGCGCCGGCGTGCCTCGATAGGGTGCTGACGTCGTCCCCTCAGCGCGTCGCCTCGTCGTTACGGGACTTGAGCGACGATAAGCGGCTGCGTGTGTCGTCCGACACGAACAGGTCATCGGCGATCGCGGCGATCTCCTCGGCCTCTTGCCACGCCTCCTCGAGCATCGCGAGCTCGCCCTCGAGCGCGCGCCGCTCGCCTTCCTCGTGGGTCGCCATCTCCAACGCCAACCGCACTTCTTTCGGTAGATTGGCGAGGACGTGTCCGGAGGGTGGCGCGACCGACCGTCGTCGCGGCAGCGTGATCGGCCGTGCGGCGTAGCGCTCGAACAACCTGGATGGATTCGCGGCCTCGCCAATGATCTTGACCGCGTCGTCCACTTCGCCGCGCTTCGCGCCCGATCGGTTGATCGCCGGCAGCAGCTTGCCCGCGGCCTGGAGCGCCGCGTCGCCGCGCAACACCGTGGACGCCTCGGCACCCTCTCCGAGGCGCGCCGCCCAGGGGTATTTCTGCCCGATGGTCCCCGGCGTCGGGCCCGAGTCGAACGCGACGTGCAGTGCCCAGTCGCCCTCGTCGGGAACGATCGCGACTTTGCCGAGCTGCTTCAGGTGAATCTTCACCGGCTCGGCGCGATCCGGCAGGACTATCTGCGCCCGCACGCGGTGCTGCTGATACAGGCTGTTCATCGTGTTGGCGACGTTCCAGACGCCCCACGAGCTGCCGGCAATAATGCCCGTCACCGGGCCGAGCACGATGATGCCGCCGACCGCCGCGAACCCAACGCCAGTCCAGACGAGATGCCGCCGGCGCCGCCGGCCGAATTGATCGCCGTAGCGCCACGCCGCCATCTCCGGGCGCTGCGGCGAACCGATGCGAACCAACTCGAGTCCCTCGGCAACGCGGGCAAGCCCGATGTTGTCCGTCGACACCCGGAGTCGCGTATCACTGAACTGACGCTCGCACTCCTCGATCGCCTCCCACCGCTCCTCGAGCGGCGACAGGTTCCAGCGCTCGCACTTCCGGCACACGACCCAGAGTCGCCCTCGCGCGCCATCGAACGCCAGGCGCCGGCCGACGGGAAAGTGCTCGATCACCTCGTTCGCGCCGAGGCTGGAATGGCAGAAGAGACAGGTCGAATACACGGGGGGTCATCCCAAGCCCTTCGTCGCTGCGCTCCTCAGGCCGGGCTCCGCGAGGAATCTACGGGTCCTTCGTTATACCGAGACCAACTCGTGATGGTTGCGGAATGCCCAGGTCGTGTACGCCAGCATGATGAGCCCGCCGCCACCGATCGCCCAGGACACGCCGATCACGTGCGCGACGCTCCCGGCGAGCAATGAGCCCCCGACCGATGAGAGTCCGACGGCAATGAACGAGTACGTCGCCATCATCCGCCCCCGGAGCTCGTTCGGCACCAGCCGCTGCAGCGTCGCGTTGCCGGTGGCGTTGCTGGCGATCATCGTGAAGCCGACGCCGAGGAGCATCGGATACGCCAGCGCCGCGCTCCGCACGAGCGAGAACGCGACGAGCATCGTCGCGTACGAGAACGCCGCCGTGAACAGCAGCGTCCCGCGCCGCGTGCGGTCCCCGATCGCCGCCAGCGAGAGCGCCCCCGCCAGCCCGCCGATGCCCACGCAGGCGAGGAGCGCGCCGTAGCCGGCGGCACCGAGCCCGAGACGGTCGCGCGCCACGACCGGCATGAGCGTGAGATAGGGCACGCCGAGCACCGAGAACACCGTCACGAGCAAGAGCAGCGACGACACCGTGGGCGTCTCGCGCACGTACGCGAGCGCTTCGCGGATGCCTTCGAGTGGCGCGACGAGGCGCTCCGGCGGCAGCCAGGCCGGCAGCTGAATCATGAACAGCCCAACGAGCACCGTGACGTAGCTCAGCGCGTTGACGCCGAAGCACCAGGCGATGCCGAGCCGCGCGATGATGATCGCGCCGATGCTCGGCCCCACGATGCGCGCGAGATTGAATCCGCTCGAGTTGAGCGCGATCGCGCCGGGAAGGTCGTCGCGCCCGACCAGCTCGATGACGAGCGACTGCCGGGCGGGGATCTCGAACGCGACGATGAGCCCGTTGGCCGTCGCGAGCGCGAGGAGCGAGCCGACGGTGAGGTGATGCGACCAGGTGAACCACCAGAGGACGGACGCCTGGACGGCGAGCAGCGTCTGCGCGATCCTCACGATGCGGAGCTTGTCGGCACGATCGACGACGACGCCGGCGTGCATCGAGAAGAGCAGGATCGGGAAGGAATGCGCGGCGGCGACCAGGCCGACCAGAAACGCGCTATTCGAGAGCTCTAAGGCGAGCCAGCCCTCGGCCATCGCCTGCATCCAGGTGCCGATGAGCGACAGCGTTTGTCCGAACCAGAAGAGCCGGAAGTTGCGATGCCGCTGAAGGGTCTGAAACGGGTTGAGCGACGAGGTGTCGGGCGCTGGCACAGACTAATAGTAGTTGGTCCCTTGGCGGCTATCAGCCGCGCCCGAAAATCGGCACATTCTCGTGCGGCCGGTCGATCCACTGCGCACGCCACATCACACCTTCACGCAAGGAACTTCGTGCGGACTTCTCGCATCGGCGGGCGGACCATCGCGATCGTCACCGCGTCGATCGCGGCAGCGTCGGTCGCCCGGGCACAAGCGTCGCCGTTGCCGCAGTCACCGCAAGGATTCGCGTGCCGCTTCGCCATGATCCCCGTGCGCGACGCCGTGCGCCTCCACACGAGCATCTGCGAGCCACGCGGATCGCACCCGCCGCTCCCGATCCTGATCACCCGAACACCCTACGGCATCGCAGGCGACACCGTCGTCGCGGCCGCCAGTCGCTTTCTCGCGGCGGACGGCTACGTCTTCGTCACGCAGGACATCCGCGGACGCTACGGCAGTGATGGGCGGTTCTACATGAACCGGCCGCTCCACGATCCGGCGGATGCGAAGGGCACCGACGAGAGCACCGACACGTACGACACCGTGGACTGGCTGATCAAGAACGTCGCCAACAACAACGGCCGCGTCGGCGTCTTCGGCGTGTCGTACCCGGGCTTCCTGGCGACGATGGCCGGCATCAACCCGCATCCCGCGGTGAAGGCGATCTCTCCGCAAGCGCCGATGACCGACACGTGGATGGGGGACGACTTCTTCCATCAGGGCGCCTTCCGCCTCTCGTACGGCTTCGAGTACGCCGGCGATCTCGAGCTCAGCAAGGATCAGTCGGTGCCGCTGCCGATCACACACTGGGACACCTACGACTGGTATCTCGAGCTCGGGTCGCTGGCCAACGTGGACGCGAAGTACTTCCACGGACGCGTGCCCACGTGGACGGCGTTCATGGAGCACCCGACCTACGACGCGTACTGGCAGGCGCGCGCCGTCGAGCGTGCGCTGAAGACACCCGTCATCCCGACGCTGACCGTCGGCGGATGGTGGGACCAGGAGGACCGGTGGGGCCCGCTGGCGACGTACAAGGCGCTCGAACCGGCCGACGCAAAGCATCAGAACTTCCTGGTGATGGGACCGTGGAACCACGGCGGCTGGCGCAACCCCGCACGCGCGATGCCGGTCGTCGATCCCGGCACGGCCGACGCGTACCTCCGCGACGTCGAGGCGCCATGGTTCGCGTACTGGCTGCACGACAAGGGAAAGCTCACCGAGCCTGATGCCTACCTCTTCGACGCCGGCACAAAGCAGTGGCGGTCGTTCGACGCGTGGCCGCCGAAGAACAGCACGACACGGAAGCTCTATCTGCACGCAGGCGGCGTCGTCTCGTTCGACGCGCCAAAATCGGAGGCGTCGCAGTTCGACGAGTTCGTCGCCGACCCCGCCCATCCGGTGCCGTATCGTCCACGACCGGTCGAACAGACGTACGACCCGCGCGGCTCGCGCTGGCGCACGTGGGAGACGCAGGACCAGCGCTTCGTGCAAGGGCGGCCCGACGTCCTGACGTGGACGTCGTCGCCGTTGACGTCGGACGTAACCATCGCCGGCGATGTGATCGCGCACCTCGTCGCATCGACCACGGGCCAAGACGCCGACTGGGTCGTGAAACTGATCGACGTCTTCCCCGACAGCATGCCCGACAACTGGCAGCTCGGCGGCTACGAGCTCATGGTAGCGCACGAGATCATGCGCGGGCGGTATCGCGAGGGCTTCTCGACGCCAAAGCCACTCACACCGAACGCACCGCTCGCGTTCACCGTGGATCTGCACCAGCAGAGCTACACGTTCAAGAAAGGGCACCGGATGATGGTGCAGGTGCAGAGCTCCTGGTTCCCGCTCTACGATCGAAATCCGCAGACGTGGGTGGCGAACATCTTCCAGGCCAAGGCCACGGACTTCAAGGCACAGACGCACCGCGTGTGGCACACGCTGGATCAGGCGTCGTACATCGCGGTGACGACACTCAAGTAGCGAACGAACCGGTCCGGCCCCCCCGCCCCCGGCGATCGGTAAGATTCGGTGCTCGTCGCTCATTGAATGGATGATGCCCGATACGATGGGTGGCCGACCGGTCCCGGCGGCGTCCGCCGCCGCGCGTTCCGCGCCGCGACTCGATGATCTCGTGGCGCGAACAACGCGCGGAGATCCTCAGGCGCTGGCGGCGCTCTTCGAGACGTACGGACCGCTCGTTCATCGAACCGCGCTGTGCCTGACGCTATCGGCGGACGACGCCGACGACGTGGTTCAGGACGTGTTCATCGGGCTGCCGGAGGCGCTCGCGCGCTACGTGGACCGCGGCGCGTTCGAGCCGTGGCTGCGGACGGTGACCTCTCGTGTCGCGCTCATGAAGATGCGGCTCACCCGCCGCCACGACGCGGCGCACGCATCCATCCACCCCGAGCCCGCGGACCCTAGAGCCGATCACATCGCCGAGCGACTGTCGGTGCTGGACGCATTGGGCCGCCTGTCGGAGGAGCAGCGGATCGTCTTCCTGCTCAAGGTGGTCGAGGGCTATACGCACGAGGAGATCGCGCGCCAGCTCGGGATTCGTCGCGGAACGTCCGAGGTGCGGCTGTTTCGTGCGATCCGCCAACTCAGAGAATTGCTCGGGAGAGACTGATCATATGCTGACCGTGTTCCACCCGCCTGCCCGAACGCTCAGCGCGTTTGCTCTCGGGGAGACCCAGCTCGGGGACCGCAAGCACCGCCGGGTGCAGCGACATCTCGCACGCTGCACCGCTTGCCGCTCCGAGGTCGCCGTCGTTCGCGGCCTCGTCACGACGGTGACCGCCGCACTCGACGACGCCGGCGCCGCGCGGCCGCGCGACGACGCGTTGGCGCGAATTCTCGTTGCCCGATCGCGCGGCGAGAGCGTCATTCTTCCCGGCGCGCCGATGATCGCGCCGACGCGACCGGTGTTCGCCTCGCCCGCGATGGTCGCCGCCGGCGTCGCGGCCATCGCCATCGCCGTCGTCGTCTGGCCGTGGTCCGCCCGCGGCGTCATCGCCGCATCGAGCGACGGACAGCTCGTGTTCACTCCCGAAGCGCCGACCGAGGGCGCACGCATTCACGTTTCGTATCGTCCGCCCGAAACGTTGGCGCGATACGATACGCTGCTTCTACGAGCACGCGTTCGCACGCCGGACGACGAGATTTATCAGCACGGAACGCGGCAGGTCGTCGCTGCGCGACTCGTGCGCGACGGCGCATCCACCTACACCGGTTCGTTCGATCTTCCGGCGCGCGCAGTCTATGCCGCGTTCGCTGTCGAGAATCCCGCCGGCGACCGGATCGACGCGAACGGTGGGCGGCTATGGGATCTTCTCGTGCGGCGCGGAGACAAGCCGTCGCTCGCGGCGCTCGAGCAGCAGTTCAACGACGTCATCGATCGTTCGCCCGACAGCGCGCTGTCGATCGTCCGGTCCACGACGTTGATGTATCCCGACTCGCCTGAGGCGTGGGGCAGCCGCATCGCGTTCGAGTCGTACATGCTCGGCTCCGCGTACGTCGATAGTGTCCTCGCCGAACATCGCGAGCGCTTCGAGAAATTCGATCGGGCACTGCGTTCACGACCTGACGTCACGGCCGACGACATGACGGGGATGCACGTCTATGCCGTGCAGATCGGCGACCGCGCGCATCCCGAGATCCGCGCCGCTGCGACGTACTGGGACGGGCGACTGTTGGCCGACTCGTCGTCGTCGCATCGCCGCGGCTACTTCGAGATAAGCACGTTCAACTCGCGCGTCCTGCGAGATTCGACGCTGGCCCCCGCCGCGCTCGATTCCGTAGAGCGCATCTGGTCGCGCGGCGATTCCTTGACCGCGATGACCGCGACCTTCGGTATGCAGATCGCTCTGCGCGCCGGCGACACCGCGCGCGTCCTCCGGTGGGTCGATCGCGTCGTGTCCCGCCAACCGGGCTCCGCGGTGGGAGTGTTCGAGCAGATCGCGGCGCGCGATTCGCGGCTCCGGCCAACCGCGATCTCGCGCATTCAGGCCCGCGTCGCGGAGCTGGAGCGCCGAGATGACCGACAGCGGCTGCTCGGGGCCAGCGTGGCGGACGACTCGTTGCGCCGCGCGCGCGATTCGCGGATCGGGCTCGCTGCGTTGGGCGGTCTGCTCGCGCAGGCGGGCGATACCGCCGCGGCGCTGCAGGCGCTGGCTCGCGCGACGAGTGCGGGGTGGGACCTCGCCCTGTTCACGCGGGTCGCGAACCTGTATCTCGCGACCCGTGACACGGCGGCGGCGGCGCGAGCCTTCGCGCTCGTGGCGTCGGACCCGGCGACCTCGCGCGCAGGAGCGGATTCCCTGTCGCGACGATTCACCGGGCTCCTCGGGGCGGATGCGTGGACCGGGATGCTGGCCAGTGCCCGAGCGGATCTCGCGCGGCGCGTGCGCTCGGAGTCTGTGATGCGGAAGCCGCTCACGCCGCGCACGGCCGGCCTCGTGCGCGCCGACGGAACGCCGGCGGATCTCGCCGCACTCATCGTGGGCCGCGTCAGCGTCGTCGTGTTCTGGTCGCGATTCTGCGGGGCGTCGCGCATGCAGCTGCCGCTGTATTCGCGACTGACCGCCGACATGACGAGCCACGGTGTCGCGTTCATTCCCGTCGCCGTGGAGGCGCCATCGGCCGACGTCGCCAACTTTCTCGCCGCCGCCAAGCTCGACTTCCCCTCATTTTTCGACATCCGGGGAGAGGCGCGCCGGATCTTCGAGAACAACGCCACGCCGACGTACTACGTGCTCGACGCGCAGGGACGCATTCGGTTCGAGGGGCACGTCGCGTCGCTCGCCCTCACGCAGGCCGTCGCGCTCCAGGGCAGGGACGAATGAGGTCACCGGTGGACGAGCCCTCGCCCGCCGGGAACGACGCGCCGGGGGTCGCTTGACCACCGGCGGCCTCCTCGGCCTGCGCGACTGACCGAACATGCGTTGGCGCGAGGTCGGCCCCTGAGGTAGTCTACTATCAGGAGGCCCGCATGCGCTTTCACACCTACGGCAAGTACAATCCCGAGCTCGCCGACGCCATCGATCTCCAGGCGCTGCTCGACAAGCTCGCCGACTTTCTGCTGCAGTCCGGCTTCGCGAACAACGGCGACAACCAGTCGTACTACGGCTGGGACACGGGCGACGAGAACAACCGCTCGCTCGAGGCGCTCAAGCAGGCGATCCTCGACGCGCTGATGGAGAGCGGCCAGTTCACCCCCGAGATGCTCGAGGCGCTTCGCGGCGGCGATGACGAAGAAGGGCAGGCCAAGCTCGCGAAACTGCTCGACGAGCTCGTCCAGCGCCTGATCGAGGAAGGCTACCTCAACCTCGAGAACGCGCCGAAGATGCCGGCGGGTCACCAGCCGGTCACCGGACCCGGCAGCATCGCCAAGGCCGCCGCGCGCGACGTCCAGTTCAACCTCACCGAGAAAGGCATCGATTTCCTCGGCTATAAGACTTTGCGAAACCTCCTGGGCTCACTCGGCAAGTCGAGCTTCGGGAGCCACGACACCGCGTATCTCGCGACCGGCATCGAGTCCGACGGCTGGAGCAAGCAGTACGAGTTCGGCGACGTCCTCAACATCGACGTCAACGAGACGCTCAAGAACTCGCTCGCGCGCACCGGAAAGATCGAGGTGCCCATGGACCTCGACTATTCCGATCTGATGGTGCGCCAGGCGGAGTATCGGTCGTCGTGCGCGACGGTCCTCATGCTCGACTGCTCGCACTCGATGATCCTCTACGGCGAAGATCGCTTCACACCGGCGAAAAAGGTCGCGCTCGCGCTCACGCATCTCATTCGCACCCAATTCCCCGGCGACACGCTCAAGGTCGTGCTGTTCCACGACTCCGCCGAGGAGATCCCGCTCGCGACGCTCGCCACGGCGCAGGTCGGCCCCTACCACACGAACACCGCGGAGGGCCTCAAGCTCGCGCGCCGGCTCCTCCTCGCGCAGAAGAAGGACATGCGGCAGATCATTATGATCACCGACGGCAAGCCGAGCGCGCTGACGATGCCCAATGGGCAGATCTATAAGAACTCGTTTGGTCTTGATACCACCGTCATCGCGCAGACGATTCGCGAAGTGGCGAGCTGCCGGCGCGCCGGGATCATGATCAACACGTTCATGCTCGCGCGTGACCGTACGCTCGTCGAATTCGTGAAGCGCGTGTCGGAGATTAGCCGCGGCAAGGCCTACTTCACGTCGACGATGACGCTCGGGCAGTTCATCCTCATGGACTTCCTCAAGCGGAAGACCAGAAAGGTGAGCTAGCGGCCGCAAACTCGCGGGCTATCCAGAACAGCCTATGCCGTCATCCCGAGCGCAGCGAGGGATCTGCAGTGCCGTCCGGAACTGCAGATCCCTCGCTGCGCTCGGGATGACGGGGTTACTCCAGCTCGTGCTTGGCTGCGGCGGGAGCTCGTCGACCGCGCCGGCCAATCCGACGCCGGCGCCCACCCCGAGCACCTCCTTCGCCGGATTCGACGTCAGCCTCTATCCCGGCGACGCGTCCATGCGGGCCTGGCTCCGGCCCGCATCGCCGTACGATTGGTCCGGCTACTACTTCGTCGCACCGTGCCATCGTGATCCGTCGTGGACCGGTAAGTATGCGACGCTCGCCGCGATGGGTTGGGGAGTGACTGCGATCTACGTCGGTCAACAAGACTGGACGCAGATTCCCGCTCCGCCGCCCAACGCCGCGGTCGACCCGGAATCCGCACCCGCCGTGGCCGGCGCATCGAGCGCCCTCGTCACATGTTCCGCGTCGCTCCTGAGCAGCGATCAGGGCCTCGGTGAAGCAGCGGACGCCGTGGCGAAGATGAGCGCCGACGGCTTTCCGCCGCAGAGCACCGTGTTTCTCGACGTCGAATACGTCACCGCCGTGACGCCGGCGTTGCTGGACTACTACCGTGGATGGATTCGCGGCGTGCTCGCCGACAGGCGATTCGTTCCCGGCGTGTACGCCGCCAAGTCCAACGCGACGACGCTCTACAATGCCGCAGTCGACGAATTTCGCCGCGCCGGGCGAACCGACATTCCCGCGTTCTGGATCGCGAGCAGCGTCGGGTTCACGACGGTCTCGCACCCCACGGCGGTTGGACTCGATTTCGCCACGCTGTGGCAGGGCATGTTCGACGTCACGCAATCATGGGCGAGCGTCACGCTCACCGTCGACGTCGACGTCGCGACGACCAAGTCGCCGAGCGCGCCCAAGCCGATCGCGATCAGCGCTTCGGCGCGATGATGGCGCGGAAGATGTCGGCAATCAGCGCCGCGGGCCCGCGCGGCGCGATCACACCAGTCATCGCCGACGGACGCACATGTCCTGCCGCCGTCGCGATGCCATCGAGCGCCTCGAGCATCGCGTCCGCGCTGCGCGGGCGACCGTTGGGGTCTTTCACGAGACATTGCATCACCAGCTGCTCGAGCGCCGGGGGCAGCTCGGCGCGCCGCTCGGTGAGCGGCACGGGCGTCTTCACCGCGTGCGCAGCCAGTTGGCGGTAAGGCGACAATCCCACAAAGAGCTCCTCGCCGCTCAACATCTCGTACGCCATCGCGCCGGTCGCGTAGATATCGACGCGCTCGTCCACGTTGGGATCGGCCGCGGCTTGTTCCGGCGCGAGGTAGGCCGGCGTCCCGACGACCATGCCCGTCCCGGTGATCGCGCCAGACGTCCGAGCGTCGCTCATCGCCTTCGCGATCCCGAAATCGGCGACGAGCGCGCCGCCCTCCGACAGCAGCACGTTCTCGGGTTTGATGTCGCGGTGGATGACGCCACGCCGGTGCGCATACGTCAGTGCGCCCAGGATGTCGCGCAGAATGACGACGACCTCTCCCACGGGGAGTGCGCCCTCACGGACGAGTCGCCGGCGCAGCGACTCGCCCTCGACGAAGGGCATCGTGTAGTACGGCAGGTCACCGGCGTCGCCCGTGGCGAGAATCGGGACGATGTGCGCGTGTTGGAGCCTGGCAAGGAGCTGCACCTCTCGGCGGAATCGCTCCACGCTGAGCGAGCCGGCCAGCTCCGCCGACAGCACTTTCACGACCACGGCACGACCCAGCGCGCGCTCGCGAGCGACGAAGAGATGGCTCATGCCGCCACCACCAAGCTCGCGCTCGATGACGAGCGTGTTTCCCAAGCTGTGCTGCAGTCGTGCCACGAGCTCGGTCATCGACCCGCCGGGCGTCGGCTCGAGCCGATTCGCCCGCCTCGCTCAGAGCTCTCGAAGCAGAATCCGCCGCAGAGTCGCGGTATCCAGATTTCCGCCGCAGAAGACGATCCCGACGCGCTTACCCGCGAGCTTGTCGGTCAGCTTGCGGACGCCGGCGAAGCCCATCGCCCCGGCGCCTTCCACAAGATTGTGCGTGATCGAGAGAATGGTGCGCAAGCTCTCGGCGGTTTCGGCATCGGTCACCGTAACCATGCCGGCGAGCCCGGCAAGCAGAGCCGGAAAGGTCAGGTCGTACGTTCCGCGCGTGGCGACGCCGTCGGCGAAGGTGTCGGCGCGTTCCGTGGTCAGCCGCCGCCGGGCGTGCCACGAGTCGTGGATCGCGGGGGCGCCCGCAGCCTGGACGCCGTACACCTCGACGCCGGGCGCCATCTCCCGCGCCACCGTCATCGCGCCGACGGCCTGCGACCCGCCGCCGGTTGCGATCACCAGCGCGTCGAGCCTCGGGTCCTCCTCGAGAATCTCCAGCGTCATCGTGCCGGCGCCGGCGATGATCCGCGGATCGTTCGTCGAGTGCGCGAGTACGCGTCCCTGTTCGGCACACAACCGCTGCATCACCGTCACGGCCTCGTCGTAGTCGCGCCCCTCCTCGATCACCGTCGCGCCGAGCGCGCGCATCGCCGCGTTCTTCTCGGGGTTGTTTCCCGCCGGGACGCAGATGGTCGTGTCGACGTCGAGCATGCGACCGCCAAAGGCGATTCCCTGGCCGTGATTCCCTGTCGAGGCCGCGACGACGCCGCGGCGGCGCTCCGAGGGCGAAAGCGCCGTCATGAACGACAGCCCGTTTCGAATCTTGAACGAATTGGTGGGTTGGTGGTTCTCGTGTTTGACGACCACTTCGATACCGTGTCCTACGATCTCGCCGAGCTGCGGGTAGGACCGGAGTGGCGTGGGCGGCAGGTACCCGCTGATGCGTTCTCTCGCCGCGCGCACATCCTCGAACGTGATCGGGAAGTCGGTCGCCGGCGGCGTCCGAGTGCTCGTCGTCATGGTCGCTCAGCTCCTTGGAAGTGCCGTGGTGATCAGGACCGCCGTGACCGCAACGATCCCCGCCCCGACCGCGAGCTCGAACGCCACGCTTCGACGGAAGCGGAAGCGCGTGTCGTCGGTCCATTCTGGAATCACGACGGTGCGCCAGTGGAACCAGCCGAATCCGAGCAGAATGACGGCGAAGGCGATCTTCAGCGCCAGCGTGCGACCATATGGGCTCGTCCAGAGGTCGCTCACGGCGCCCAAGCGCATCCACGCGGCGGCGAGCGCGGTGACGAGGACGACCGACACGCAGAGAACGGCCGATCGATGGTAGGCGCGCACGAGCGATTGCGACATCGCGGTTCCACCCGCCGATTCCGCACGACGCGTTGCGGCGAGACCGCAGAGCGTGAGCGCCGCCAGGCCGCCGAGCCAGCCACCCGCACCGAGGACGTGCGTGACGTCGACCGCCGTGGCGAGGAACACGTTCTTCGATGCGGCTGGATGTCCCGTGAGCGCTTCACCGAACGCGATGGCCATGGCACCCAGGCCGCCGATGAACCAGCCGATCGGCCCGGAGCGAATGAACATCAGCCCGACGGCGACGACCGCCGCGCCCGCCGCGCCGACGAGCCAGCCGGCGCCCCATCCCGTGCCCCCAACGACACTCATCATCGCCGACATTCGAGCGGTAGACGCCGAGGGGACCAGATCCGCCTGGGCCGAGAGACGCCAGACGGTCGTGACCACGAACAGCAATAGAACCGAGCGCGCGAGCCGGCGCGCGCGGTCTTCGGCGTCGCGCGCCACGTCCGCGGGGAGCTGCGCGCGCGGCACGACGAACATGCCGAAGAACATGGTGCCAACGATCGCGAGCACCGCGACGAGGTCCGCCCAGCGTACGGCCGTGGACATGGTGCTGGTCGGCGCCAGTTCGACGACGGTGTTGGGCACCTGCGAACGCGCGTCCCGAGTGTCCGACGTATCGGCGCCGGCGAGAACGACCGGCGACGCCGTGTTCGGGCTTGCGACGACGAACGAGAACTTGCCCGACGTCGCGTGACCGTCGTCCGCGGCCGTGCGCCACGCGACGGTGTACCGTCCGTCGGCGAGCGGCGTGGTGATGGTCGCACTGAGACCCATCGGGTCGCCGGCCATCTTGGAGAGGGCGCCGAGCGGCACCGACGCTCCCGCCGAATCCACCAGCGTGAGCGTACTGAATCGGAGCTCGGGACGCTCCGAGAACCAGAGCTCGATCGACGCCGGCGATTTCGGCAGCGTCGCGCCGCCCGATGGCGTGCTGCGGACGAGACGCGCGTGCGCAAGGAGAATGGCCGGAGTCGCGATGACAGCGAGCGTCGCGGCGATCGCGGCGATCGCGGCGATCGCGGCGATCACGGCAAGGGGGCGGAGTTTCGTGGAGGTTCGCACGATCTAAAATGCTCGGACGTACATGGGCGGCGCAAACGCCCGCGCCCGGCGACTAGATTGCGCTGCGTCTTTCCGCCCACTGATGCCCAAGACCATCGATCCCGTCGTCAAACGCACCTTTGGGCGGATGCTTCGCGCATGGTACCGGCGCAACGCGCGCGACCTGCCGTGGCGCCGAACGCGCGATGCCTATCAGGTCCTCGTCTCCGAGCTGATGCTCCAACAGACGCAGGTGTCACGTGTTGTGACTCGGTATGGCGAGTTTCTCGAGCAGTTTCCCACGCTCGGAGACGTCGCGCGCGCCCGCCCGGCGCGCGTCATGGAGGCGTGGGAGGGACTCGGCTACTACGCGCGTGCCAGAAACCTCCATCGGCTGGCGCGGGCGGTGACCGGGGACGGCGAGCGGCCGGAGCAGCCACTGCCCTCCCATCCGGAGACGCTGCGGCAACTGCCGGGCATCGGGGCGTACACGGCGGGCGCCGTGGCGTCCTTCGCGTACGAGCGCCGGGCGGCGCTGGTCGACACCAACGTCGCGCGAGTCCTCAAGCGAGCCTTCGCGCCGCGTGTGGACGTGAAAACGTCACGGGGTCGGCGGGTGGTGTGGGACATCGCGAACTCGCTGCTGCCGCGCACCGGCCGCGCGACCTGGACGCACAATCAGGCGCTGATGGAGCTTGGGGCGCTCGTGTGCACGGCTCGCGTCGCGCACTGCAGCCGCTGCCCCGTCCGGTCGGTCTGCCGCTCGGCGTCGAAACCGGCCGGGGGGCGCTCAACGTAGGGAACTCATTGCTGCTGGCCTGGTTGCGAAAAATGGAGGAGTGACGTGGATCGGCTACTTCTGGACGACATCTTTCTGTTCGTTTCCATCATCGTCGGGATGGGATGCGTCACGGGCATCGTCATCACGTTGCTCAAACGCCGATCGAAGCCGGTCGTGGGTGCGGATCTGTACGCCCGCCTGGACGACATCGCCAACCGTCTCAACCGGCTCGACGGCTCCATCGACACGGTCGCGGTCGAGGTCGAGCGGATCTCGGAAGCGCAGCGATTCACCGCGAAGGTGCTGGCCGAACGATCGGGGAGTCCGGTGATACCGGACCGGAGTCGGTCGGGGCCCGTCACGCCGCACTGAACTCGGGGCGCGCCGTCGCGGCGGGCGTTGCTCCGACGCCTGGGGACTTAGATTTCTGGCCACGCGAGGCGGGGCACGCGCTCCGCCCACGATTCCCCGGGAGATAGAACAGCATGGGCAACACGCAGCCGACGCCGCCGTCAGGCGACTTTCGGACGACGGGCACGCTCGAGATCAAGGACTCGCGTACCGACAAGAACTACTCCATTTCCGTTCTGCAGGGCGGCGTCGAGGGCGACACGGCGACGCGCGCCATGGATCTTCGCCAGATCAAGACGGCGCCCGACGAGTTCGGGTTGATGACGTACGATCCGGCGTTCATGAACACGGCGTCGTGCAGAAGCGCGATCACGTTCATCGACGGCGACAAGGGAATCCTGCGGTACCGCGGCTACCCGATCGAGCAGCTCGCCGAGAAGGCGACGTTCCTCGAGGTCGCGTGGTTGCTGCTCAATGGCGAGCTCCCGACACAGGCCGAGTACGACGGGTGGGTGCACGACATCACCTACCACACGTACGTGCACGAGAACATCAAGACGTTCCTGCAGGGCTTCCGCTACGACGCGCATCCGATGTCGATGCTGTGCTCGACGGTGGCGGCGCTGTCGTCGTTCTATCCCGAGGCGAAGGGGATCCACGACGCCGGCCAGCGGAACATCTCGATCGTGAGGCTGCTGGCGAAGCTCCCCACGCTCGCCGCGTTCTGCTACCGCCACGTGAAGGGTCTGCCGTTCATCTACCCCGACAACGACCTGAGCTACGTCGAGAATTTCCTCTCGATGGTGGCGCGGATGTCGGAGTCGAAGTACGACGCGAATCCGGTGTTCGTGAAGGCGCTCGAGGTGCTGTTCATCCTCCACGCCGACCACGAGCAGAACTGTTCGACGAACGCGGTCCGCGCCGTCGGCTCGTCACACGTCGATCCATTCTCGGCCATCGCGGCCGGCGTCGCGGCACTGTACGGACCGCTCCACGGCGGCGCGAACGAGCAGGTGCTGAGGATGATCAACGAAATTGGTCATCCGAAGAACGTCTCCGCCTTCATCGACGAAGTGAAGGGCGGCAAGGGCAGCCGGCTCATGGGCTTCGGGCACCGCGTCTACAAGAGCTACGACCCGAGAGCCAAGATCGTGAAGAAGCTCGCCGACGAGGTCTTCAAGCAGGTCGGGATGGACAAGGACCTCGAGATCGCGCTCAAGCTGGAAGAGGTCGCGCTGTCCGACGACTACTTCGTGTCGCGAAAGCTCTACCCGAACGTGGACTTCTACACGGGGCTCATCTATCGCTCGATGGCCTTCCCGACGGATTTCTTCACCGTGCTGTTCGCGGTGGCGCGCACGGCGGGCTGGCTCGCGCAGTGGCAGGAGATGCTCAATGACAAGGAGCAGAAGATCGCGCGGCCGCGGCAGATTTATGTCGGATACGGCGAACGGCCGTACAAGAGTCAGTTGAGCGAGCGCTTTCCGAGCGTGAAGGGAAAATAGGGGAGGTGGAAGAGACATCGGGAACGAAACCCACGGCCCTCACCCCCGTTCCCTCTTCCCCGCCAAGTTCTTCACAATCTCCCATTCCCGTGGTGTGACCGGTTGTACCGACAAGCGACCGAGTCGAACCAGCGCCATGTTCTCGAGTCCTTTCGTCTTCTTGATCTCGTCGAGTGAGATCGGCCGCGCGAGGGCCTCGACGGCCCTCAGATCCACCATGAACCACGTCGGGTCGTCGCGCTTGCTTTTCGGATCGTAGTGCGGGTCGGCCGGATCGAGCGCCGTGTGGTCCGGGTAAGCCTCGCGTGCGACCTCGGCAACTCCCACGATCGCCGAGGGTACGACGCTCGAGTGGTAGAAGAACACGAGATCGCCCGTCTTCATCGCACGTAGGTGATTGCGCGCCGCAAAGTTTCGCACGCCGTCCCAGTGGGTGCCCTTCTTGCGGGCGGCGAGGAGATCGTCGAAGGAGAAGACGTCCGGCTCTGATTTGACGAGCCAGTATTGAGGCGGAGTCATTGAGGGTGGCGCTGGGGAATTCGCTAAAGGCCGCTGTGCTGCGGCGTCACGATCGTGAGCGACGGCACATCAATCTGCCGGTAAGGACGCTTCATTGCTAATCGTATGAGGACCCCTTCGGTCGCGCGAGCCACCCGTTGCCTCGGGGCGGTCGCGGCGCTGTGCGCCTGTGCGGCGCCGGTCGCGTACGCTCAAGGAGGCGCGACCGTGCCCGCGTATCCGGCGACGTCGCGCGGCAACCAGATTGACGACATCGGCGGCCAGCGCGTGCCCGATCCGTACCGATGGTTGGAGTCGCTGTCATCACCAGCCGTTCGCAGCTGGATCTCGGCGCAGAACGCCGTGACGGAAGCGTTCCTCGCGCAAGCGCCGCGACGGAAGGAGATCCGCGATCTGCTGACGAGCGCGTGGAACTACCCGAGGATCAGCGCGCCATTTTCGGCTGGCGAGCGGCTGTTCTTCTACGAGAACGGCGGCCTGGAGAACCAACCGTCGCTGTACGTTCGAGACCGGCCGGACGCCCCGGCGCGCGTGCTGATCGACCCCAACGCGTTCTCGAACGACGGGCTCATCGCGATCGTCGACCAGTCGCCGTCGCCCGACGGACGCTATCTCGAGTACGGCGTGTCGACGCTCGGGTCGGCCGCCCGGCAGGTGCGGGTCCGCGACGTGAAGACCGCCCAGGACCTCGGCGACGAGCTGCGCGACGTCCGGGATTCCTCCGTCGCCTGGACCCGCGACGAGCGCGGCTTCTTCTACGTTCGAGACGAGACGCGCTCCGCGTCGTACGACGCGCGGCAGACCGTGTACTACCACCGGCTCGGCCGGCCGCAGTCCGACGACCAGGTGATTTATGAGAACGCTGAGAACCCCGATTGGCGGTACGGCGTTCAGGTCAGCCGCGACGGCCAGTATCTGTTGATCGACGCGCGGTCGGGTACCGACTGGCACAATCGCCTGTACCTGATCGATCTCGACAACCCAGGAAAGCCGAACCTTCGCGCGCCGCTGGTCAAGCTGTTCGACGCGAACGACGCGGCCTACGACTTCGTCGCCAACGACGGTCCGGTGTTCTACCTCAGGACGAGCAAGGGAGCGCCGCGCGGGCGGCTCGTCGCGGTCGACATCAACACGCCCGACCCGGAGCGGTGGACCACCGTGGTCCGCGAGTCGTACGACCCGCTCGTCGAGGTCGCGCGCATCGACGACCGGTTCGTCGCGCATCGTCTTCACGATGCCCACTCGGTGCTGGAGGTGTACGCGCTCAACGGGGGCAGTCGCGGCGTAGTGCAGCTTCCCGGGGTGGGAACCGCCAGCGAGTTGCGCCCGCGACCCGAGAGCCGGGAGCTGTATTTCACGTACTCCTCCTTCCTCCAACCGCCGGCGCCGTACCGCTACGACCTGGATGGGCGGAACGTCGTCTCGTTCGCTGATGCTCGCGGCGACACGTCGCTCGCGAAGTACGAGACCACCCAACTCTTCTTCACGAGCAAGGACGGGACGCGCGTGCCGATGTTCATCACGGCGCGGCGCGGCATCACGCTCGACGGGACGCACGCCACGCTCCTCACCGGCGGTGGCGGCTTCAACGCCTCGATGACGCCGACCTTCGCGCCCGACATCGCCACGTGGTTGCAGCTTGGCGGGATCTATGCCGTGGCCAACGTCCGCGGCGGAGGCGAATACGGGCGGGCATGGCACGGTGCGGCAGTCGGCGACAGGAAGCAGGTGGCGATCGACGATTTCGTCGCGGCAGCCGAGTTCCTGATCGGCCAGCGGTACACCCGGTCGTCGCTTCTGGCCGTGACGGGCCGCGGGCACGCCGGGCTCCTCACCGCCGCCGCGATCACACAGCGTCCCAAGTTGTTCGGGGCCGCCGTGATCGACGACGGACTCTTCGACATGACGCGCTTCGTGCGTCTCGACGCCGGAGCGAGCTGGATACCCGAGTACGGCTCGCCGGACCGCCCGTCCGATCTGCGCGCGCTACTCGCCTACTCGCCCCTCCACGCCGTGGCATCCGACGCAGCGTACCCCCCCACGCTCCTCACGGCGGGCGATCACGACGAGGTCATCGCCCCGTCGCACAGCTACAAGTTCGCGGCGACGCTGCAGCGGGTTCAGGGCCAATCGGGGCTCACGCTGCTTCGCGTCGCGTCCGACGTCGGGTACGGTCCGGGGCTCCCGACCTCGAAGCTGATCGCCCTCGATACCGACCGGCTGACCTTCCTGGTCTCCGCGCTGCACATGGCGCGCTGAGCCACCCGCGCCTTGATGCGATTCGGAGCGCCAGTCACCTTTCGCGGATGAGCATGCTCGCGAGCTACGCCACTTTCGTTGGGATCGTGCGCTCGGTCCTGTTGTATCTCGCCGTCGCCGCTGCGGCGGTGTGCGCATTCGACTGGGCCGTCCGCACCCGCCGAATCAACCCCTTCAACCGGAGCGCGCGGTTCTTCCGCGGCCGCATCGAGCCGCTCATGCAGCCGGTGGAGCGCGTGATCGTCCGCGCCGGCGGTGTGCCGACGGCCGCGCCCTGGTGGACGCTCGTCGCGGTCGTCGTGGGAGGCATCCTCCTCGTCAGCGTCCTCCAACTCCTGGGCGGAGTGTTGACCCAGGTCGTCTTCGGCCTCGCCGAGCCGCGCGGTCTGCCGATGCTGGTGCTGTCCTGGGCGTTCTCGATCGTGAAGTTTGCCCTGCTCGTCCGCGTGCTCTCGACCTGGCTGCCGGTGTCGCCGTACTCCAAGTGGATCCGATGGTCGTACGTCCTCACCGAGTGGATGATCGCCCCGCTCCGTCGGGTGATTCCCCTCGTCGGCATGTTCGACATCACGCCGATCATCGCCTGGATTCTCCTCGGCCTCGCGCAGTCGGTGTTCGGCATCCCGTGAACCGGCTGGACGTTCGCGAGGTAAATGGCCGCGTTCGCTTTTCGGTTCATGTGCAGCCGAGGGCGTCGGCGGATGCCATCGTCGGGGTTCACGGCAATTCACTCAAGGTTCGCCTGACAGCGCCGCCGGTGGAGGGCGCGGCCAACGAACGTCTCGTGATTTTTCTCGCCGAGACCTTCGCGGTGCCGCGTCGCGCGATTAAGATTCTCGCCGGGGAGAGCTCTCGTTCGAAAATCGTCGAGATCGAGGGAGTCACTGAACGCGATGTGTACCGACTCGCCCAGGACACCGACCGCTGATCCCGGAAGGCCATGCCGCAGATTCTCTTGGTCGGCAGCGAGCTGCCGTTACTCGAAGGCTTGTCTCAATCATTTGCCGCGCTCGGGTTCACCCCGGTCGTCGCGCAATCCCTCCACGAAGCGCGTGAAGTAGCGGCAGCACACACACCCCTGGTCGCGGTCGTCAGTCGCCGGTTGGCGGCGGAGTCGAGCGCCGAGACGTTGAGCATTCCGGTATCGGCCGGTGGCGCGCTCGTTCTCTACTCGACGGGCCGCGTCGACCCCGTGGCGCTCCCACCGACGATGCAGCGCTCCGTGCTCGCGGACTTGACCCTGCCGCTCGAGCGGAACCGGCTCATGGCGCTCGTTCAGCACATCGAGGATCGCGCCCGCGCCACGGGCCGCGGCGGCGGCGCCGAGGACGAGACGCGCGCCAGGCACTGAGGGACTTGGGGGGAGGGAACGGCCCGCCCTGTAACGTTGTGTGCAATTGCCCGTGACGGCGCACGGTGCTAGACTGTCAGGTACAACAGTTCGTGGCGATTTTCGGCAAATTGCGGCCACGTAAAACATTCCGCTAAAGCGCCAGCCCAAGCGCTTGCGTTGCGGGCATTTTTCTTTTGATCGGCCCCTGATGTCGCAACCCAGCTCTTCCCCGTCCCGTCCCCCCGGCGCCGACCAGCCGGCGAGCGCTTACCTGTCCGCGCTCTCGGAGCGTGTGCTCGTCTTCGACGGTGCCATGGGGACGAACATTCAGCTGCACCATCCGACGGCTGAGGACTTCGGCGGAAAGTCGCTCGAGGGATGCAACGACCATCTGGTCCTCACCCGACCGGACATCATTCAGTCGATCCACGAGTCGTTTCTCGCCGTCGGCTGCGACGTCGTCGAGACCTGCACCTTTCAATCGACCCCGCACCGCTTGCGCGAGTGGGGGATCGAGCCCAAGACCCGCGAGCTGAACGTCGCCGCGGCGCGGCTCGCGCGCGCGGCTTGCGACAAGTTCGCTACGCCCGACAGACCTCGCTTCGTCGCTGGATCGATCGGCCCCACGGGACTGCTGCTGTCGAGCAGCGATCCGGTGTTGTCCAATACCACCTTCGCCGAGCTCGAGGAGAACTACTACACCCAGGCGAAATACCTCGTCGAAGGCGGGGTGGACGTCCTCCTCGTGGAGACCGCGCAGGACATCCTCGAGGTGAAGGCCGCGATCGCGGGATTCGAGCGGCTGTTCGCCGAGTTGGGCCGGCGCGTCGCCGTGCAGGCCCAGGTGACGCTCGACACGAGTGGACGCATGCTCCTCGGCACCGACGTCGCCAGCGCGATGACGACGCTCGAGGCGCTCCGCATCGACGTCATCGGCTTGAACTGCTCCACCGGTCCCGAGCACATGCGCGAGCCGATCCGGTATCTCGCGTCGAACTCGTCGCGCCCGGTGTCGTGCATTCCGAACGCGGGCTTGCCGCTCAATACGGGCACCGGCGACGCCGTGTATCCGCTCGAGCCCGAGCCGATGGCCGAAATGCTCGGCGAGTTTGTCGAGCAGTTCGGAGTGCGGGTAGTTGGGGGATGCTGCGGGACGAGGCCTGAACACCTCGCCGCCATCGCGGCGAGAGTGGGACGAGGGAAGGGGGAAGCTGGAAGGGGGGACGGAAACGGCCACCGAGTAGGCGGCGCTCCCCACGTCCCGCACACCGCTTCCTCCTTCCCCGGTTCTATTCACGGCTCCAAGGTCCCGCGCGCATCCAGCGCCATGCGCTCGACGGACTTCGACCAGAATCCGAAGCCATTGCTCATCGGCGAGCGGGTCAATGCGCAGGGGTCGCGAAAGGTCAAACGGCTGCTGCTCGCCGACGACTACGAGGCGATCGGCGACGTCGCGCGCGAGCAGGTTGAAGCGGGCGCGCACGTGCTCGACGTCTGCGTCGCCGTCACCGAGCGCGCCGATGAAGCCGAGCAGATGGCGAAGGTCGTCAAGCTGATCTCGATGACCGTCGAAGCCCCGATCATGATCGACTCCACCGAGGCGAACGTGATCGCGCGCGCGCTCGAGGCGATCCCCGGCCGGGCGATCATCAACTCCATCAACATGGAGAATGGCCGCGAGCGCATCGACAAGGTCGTTCCGATTGCCAAGAAGCACGGCGCCGCCCTCGTCGCGCTGACGATCGACCCGATCGGAATGGCGAAGACACGAGAGCGAAAGCTCGAGGTCGCGAAGAAGATCTACGACATCGTCGTCGGCGAGTACGGGCTGTCGCCCGAGGATCTCATCTACGACGACCTCACCTTCACCCTCGCGACGGGCGACGCGGAGTGGATCGACTCGGCGATCGAGACGATCGAGGGCATCCGCCTCATCAAGCGCGAGCTGCCGGGCGTCTTCACGAGCCTCGGCGTGTCGAACGTGAGCTTTGGCCTCGCGCTGGCAGCGCGCGCCGTGTTGAACTCCGTGTTCCTCCACCACTGCGTGGAAGCGGGACTCGACATGGCGATCGTCAACCCCGCGCACGTGCAGCCGTACGCCGAGATTCCCGCCGACGAGCGAGCGCTTGCGGACGATCTGGTGTTCAATCGCCGCCCCGACGCCCTTCAGAGGTTCATAGAGCACTTCCAAGCGAGCGGCGAGCGGGGAGAGGCGAGCGGCGAACAGCGAGAAGATCCCACGGCCGGCATGACGCCCAACCAGAAGGTGCACTGGATGGTCGTGCACCGGAAAAAGGACGGGATCGAAGCCGCGCTCGACGAGGCTGGCGTCCGCGCCGCGCCGGTTCGCGTGCTGAACGAAGTGCTCTTGCCCGCGATGAAAGAAGTCGGCGACAAGTTCGGCGCCGGCGAGCTGATTCTCCCGTTCGTTCTCCAGTCCGCGGAGGTGATGAAGAAGGCGGTCAAGCACCTCGAGCAGTTCCTCGAGCGCGCCGAGGGCTACACGAAGGGACGCGTCGTGCTCGCGACCGTCTACGGCGACGTGCACGACATCGGCAAGTCGCTCGTCAACACGATCCTGTCGAACAACGGATACACCGTCTACGACCTCGGTAAGCAGGTGCCGGTGAATACGATCGTCGAGAAGGCGATCGAGGTGAACGCCGACGCGATCGGCCTCTCGGCGTTGCTGGTCTCGACGTCGAAGCAGATGCCGCTGTGCGTCCAGGAGCTCGATCGCCGCGGGCTCACGCTGCCCGTGCTGATCGGCGGCGCGGCGATCAATCGTCGCTTCGGCCGCCGCGCGTTGTTCGTCGACGGCGAGCGCACGTACGGGCCGGGCGTCTTCTACTGCAAGGACGCGTTCGAGGGACTGGAGACGATGGACCGGCTCCAGGACCGGGAGCAGCGTCCGTCGTTCGTCGCGCGGCTCATCCAGGACGCGCTCGACGACAAGTTCCTGCACACCAATGTCGGCAAGGATACGCGATCGGGAACGGAGAGCGGCGAACGGAGTGCGGTGACGTCCGACAATCCGGTGCCGACATCGCCGTTTTTCGGCACGCGTACGCTGAACGACATTCCGCTCGACGAGGTGTTCTCGCTCCTCGATCTCGACGAGCTCTACCGCCTGCAGTGGGGCGGACGCGGGTCGGGGCCCGAGTTCGACGAGATGGTGCGCAAGGAGTTCGAGCCGACGCTCGCGCGACTCAAGGAGTCGGCGAAGTGCGACGGCTGGCTGAAGCCGCGCGCGATTTACGGCTTCTTCCCCGTGCAGGCGAGCGGCAACGACCTCGTCGTGTACGAGCCCGAGGCCTACGCGAAGGACGGCACGACCAAAGAGCTCAAGCGCTTCCATTTTCCGCGACAGGAGGGCCGCGAGCGGCTCTGCATCGCCGACTACTTCCGCTCGACGGACTCGTCGGACGTCGACGTCGTCGCGTTCCAGATCGTGACCGTCGGTGACGTGGCGACGGAGCGCTTCCAGACGCTCCAGACGAACAACGAGTACACCGAGGCGTTCTACGTCCACGGTCTCGCCGTCGAGACGGCGGAGGCGGTTGCCGAGTGGCTGCACCGCAAGCTGCGTCACGACCTCGGCGTGCCGGCCGGTCAGGGCAAGCGCTACTCGTGGGGCTACGGCGCCTGCCCCGACCTCGAGGACCACGCGCAGCTCGTCGAGATCCTGCCGGCCGAGCGCGAGTTGGGGATGAAGCTCACCAGCGCGTTCCAATTCGTCCCCGAGCAGAGCACGGCGGCGATCATCGTCCATCATCCGCAGGCGAAGTACTACGCCGTGCGCGGTGAAGGAGCGAAATGAACCCCACGCTGGAGCGGCTGCTCGATCCTCAGACGATCATCGTGTTCGATGGCGCCATGGGCACGATGCTCTACAGCAAGGGCGTGTTCATCAACCAGTGCTACGATGAGCTCAACATCCGCGCGCCCGAGATGGTGAGCGAGATTCACCGCCAGTATGTCGACGCGGGCGCCGACGTCATCGAGACGAACACCTTTGGCGCGAATCGACTCAAGCTGACTCAGTACGGCTTGCAGGAGCAGGTGCGCGAGCTGAATCTCGCCGCCGCGACGCTGGCGCGAAGCGCGTCGCGAGGCCGCGCGCTCGTCGCCGGCGCGGTCGGACCACTAGGCGTCCGCCTCGAGCCGTACGGACCGACGAGCAAGGAAGAAGCCCGCGAGGTCTTCCAGGAGCAGATCGCCGCGTTGGTCGAGGGCGGAGTCGACCTCTTGATCATCGAGACGTTCTCGGACCTCGAGGAGATCGAGCAGGCGATCCTCGCCGCGCGCGCCGTCGCGCCCACCGTTCCGGTCATCGCGCAGATGACCATCGGCGAAGAAGGACGCACGCCGTACGGCGCATCGCCGGAAGACGTCGTGCGCGTGCTCGACCGGTGGGGCGCCGACGTCATCGGACTCAACTGCTCGGTCGGACCACAGGCGATCCTCGAGTGCATCGAGAAGATGGCGCCGATCACGCGACGGAAGCTGAGTGCGCAGCCGAACGCCGGCATGCCGCGCGACGTCAGCGGCCGGCGCATGTACATGGCGAGCCCGGAATACATGGCGACGTATGCGCGCCACCTCGTGCAGGCGGGGGCGAAGATCATCGGCGGCTGCTGCGGGACCACGCCCGAGCACATTCACGCGATGGTCGAAGGGATCCGGCCGCTCGCACCGAGGCTTGCGGGAAGCGGGGAGCTTGCGGGAAGGGGGAAGCGGGAAGCGGGAAGCGGGGCCGCGATGGGGACGGCGCTCGACACCGAGAAGCCTGTCGGCGTGGAGCCCGTTCCGTTCGCCGAACGATCGCGGTGGGCGGCGAAGCTGGCGCGCGGCGACTTCGTGTCCTCCGTGGAGATCGTTCCGCCACGAGGCGTCGATGCGACGCGCATGCTGAGCGACACGGCGAAGCTCAAGGCCGCCGGCGTCGACGCGGTGAACGTGCCCGACGGACCTCGCGCGCAAAGCCGCATGGGCGCGCTCATGACGAGCATCTTGATCGAGCAGCAGGTCGGCATCGAGACCGTCACCCACTATGCGTGTCGAGATCGCAACCTCCTCGGCATGCTGAGCGATTTGCTCGGCGCGTCCGCCGTCGGCCTGCGCAATCTGCTCATCGTCACCGGCGACCCGCCGAAGATGGGCCCCTATCCCGATGCGACCGCGGTGTTCGACGTCGACGCGATCGGACTCACAAACCTCGTGAGCCATTTGAATCGCGGGCTCGATCCCGGCGGCAACGCGATCGGACAGCCGACGCGGTTCGCGATCGGCGTCGGCGTGAATCCGGTGGCGATCGATCCGGAGCACGAGCTCAAGCGCTTCAACTGGAAGGTGGAAGCGGGCGCCGAGTTCGCGATCACGCAGCCCGTCTTCGACGCCGAGCAGCTCGAGCGGTTTTGCTCGAGGATCGGCCCGGCGCACATCCCGATCGTGGCCGGCATCTGGCCCCTCGTATCGGTGCGGAACGCCGAGTTTCTTGCGAACGAGGTTCCGGGCGTCTCGGTGCCGCCGGCGATCGTGGCGCGGATGCGCACCGCGAACGAGAAGTCCAAGGAACATGCCGTCCAGGAGGGCATCGCGATCGCGCGCGAGATGCTCGACCGCGTGCGGCCGATCGTGCAGGGCGTACAAGTCTCGGCGCCATTCGGAAAAGTTGAATTGGCGCTCGAGGTCTTCGCCGGTACATTGTAGGTGATCGGGCGCAGCGACGCCGTAGTCGTCTCCTCGATTCCGGACGAGCTCCGTGCTCCGTCTTCACCCTGGATCCAGACATACCCTTGGATCGGTGGTCGATAATCGAGATGCCGTACTGGGCGACGCCTGAATTCAGGCCGCGCCTGATCGTCGACGACCTCGGCGCCGAGTGGGAGGTCTACGACGAGTCGACTTGGAGCCTCGAGCTCGCCCTCGACTGGGAAGTGCTTCCGCAGCACGAGAGGCCTGGCCTGATCTTCTCGTCGTCGCGCGACCGCCGTCGCCTGTGGCCCTGCCCGCCCAACTGGAAGGCGCTCTCCGACCAGGAGCTGCTCGCCCTCCTCGGCAAGGCGCGCTCGATCCACTGAGCCCGGCCCTACAAACTATATTCTCCCCATGCGTTCGATCCTTCTGATCGACCACGGTTCCGTGCGCCCGGAAGCGAACCACATGCTCGCGTGCGTGGCGAATCTGCTGCAGCATATGGTCGGTGACGGTGCTCTGGTGCGTTACGCACATATGGAGCTCGCCGAGCCGTCCATCGCGGCCGGGTTCGCCGCCTGCGTGCAGGCCGGAGCCACCGACGTGGTCGCATTCCCGTACATGCTGTCGCCGGGCAAGCACTCCACGCGCGACATCCCCCGCATGGTCGCCGAGGCCGCGGTGGAGTTTCCGCACATCACGTTCCGCGTGACCGAAGCCTTCGGCGTCAGCGCGCAACTCGCCGAGGTCGTGGCGCTGCGCGCGGGCGTGGACCTCATGCACTCGGCGAGCGAGGCCGACGCGTGCCGCTGCTGGGACGCCGACGGGCGCGTCGGCGAGTGCGGCGCGGCCTGCACGGGACGAGTGGCCGAGTCGATCGCATGAGCTGCGGACCGCTGACGATCTTCTCCGACGACGAAGCGATGTTCCGCGATGCCGTCGCCGGCTTCGCGAATGAAGAGGTTCGTCCCCGCGTCCAGGAGATGGAGCGCGCCGGCAAGCTCGACCCGTCGCTGATCGGCAAGTTCTTCGAGATGGGCCTCATGGGCATCGAGGTCGACGAGTCGCTCGGCGGGTCCGCCGGCTCGTTGCTCATGGTGGCCATCGCCGTCGAGGAGATCAGCAAGCTCGATCCCGCCGCGGCGATTCTCGTCGACGTCCAGAACACGCTCGTCAACTACCCGATTCGCTCGTACGGAAGCGACCACATCAAGTCGACCTACCTTCCGAAGCTCACCGGAGAGAAGGTCGGCGCCTACGCGCTGTCGGAGCCGAGCTCCGGGTCGGACGCGTTCGGGATGCAGGCGCGTGCCGAGCAGCGCGGCGATCGTTGGATCCTGAACGGCCGAAAGATGTGGATCACCAACGGCGCCGAAGCGGAGATCTACGTCATCTTCGCCAACGCGAATCCGTCGGCGGGCTACAAGGGGATTACGGCGTTTGTGGTCGAACGGGGGTTCAAAGGTTTCAGCGTCGGGAAAAAGGAAGACAAGCTCGGCATCCGCGCCTCGAGCACCACGGAGCTGATCCTCGACGACGTCGAAGTGCCCGCTGAGAACGTGCTCGGTCCCGTGGGACAGGGCTACAAGATCGCGATCGAGACGCTCAACGAGGGACGCATCGGCATTGGCGCGCAGATGATCGGCGTCGCCGCCGGCGCGCTCCATGCGGCGACCCAGTACGTCAAGGAGCGCACACAGTTCGGAAAGAAGCTCTCCGACTTCCAGGCGATTCAGTTCCAGCTCGCGCAAGCGCGCACGGAGCTCGAGGCGGCGCGGCTGATGGTGTACAACGCGGCGCGGCTCAAGGACGCCGGTCACGACATCGCCATGGAAGGCGCGATGGCCAAACTGTTCTCGTCGCAGGTGGCCGAGCGCGTGACGTCCGTCTCGCTCGAGCTGTTCGGCGGCTACGGCTACACGAAGGACTATCCGGCCGAAAAGTTCTACCGGGACGCGAAGATCGGCGCGATCTACGAGGGCACGAGCAACATGCAGCTGCAGACGATAGCGAAGAGCATGTTGAAGTCATGAGGTCGATTCGAGTAAACGAAACCGGCGGCCCCGAGGTTCTTCGCCTCGAGGAGATCGCTGCGCCCGTTCCAGGCGCCGGTGAGCTGCTGATCGACGTCGAAGCGATCGGCGTCAACTTCATCGAGATCTACCGGCGGCAAGGACTCTACCAGGTCGCTCTTCCCTACACGCCGGGCGAGGAAGCCGCCGGTGTCGTTCGCGCGGTCAGCCCGGGTGTCACCGAATTCAAGACGGGCGATCGCGTCGTTTCACAGGCGGTCAAGGGAGCCTACGCGGCGCAAGCGATCGTTCCCGCGGATCGCGCCGTGCGCGTCCCGGACGGCGTGAGCAGCAAACAGGCGGCAGCGCTGTTCCTCCAGGGACTCACCGCGCACTACCTGGCGGTGTCGACCTTCCCGCTGGCGCGCGGGCATCGCGCGCTCGTACACGCCGCGGCCGGCGGCGTCGGACTTCTCCTCTGCCAGATCGCGAAGCGTCGCGGCGCGTTCGTCATCGGCACGGCATCGACGCCCGAGAAGCGACAGCTCGCGCGCGACGCGGGCGCGGACGAGGTCATCGACTATACGACGCAGGACTTCGCCGCCGAAACGAAACGGCTGACCGGCGGCGAGGGCGTGCACGTCGTCTACGATTCGGTCGGCCGCACGACGTTCGACAAGTCGCTGGATTGCCTCGTGCCGCGAGGTCTGATGGCGCTGTTCGGTCAGTCGAGCGGACCGGTTCCGCCGTTCGACCCACAGATCCTCAATCGCAAGGGCTCGCTCTTCCTCACGCGCCCCACGCTCAACCACTACCTGGCCACGCGCGCCGAGCTGCTCGAGCGCGCGAACGAGCTCCTGACCTGGGTGGCGACCAACAAGCTCGACGTTCGAATCGGTCTCGAGCTTCCTCTGGCCAAGGCGGCGGAAGCACATCGCGCGCTCGCCGCTCGTGAGACGACCGGCAAGGTCGTCCTCCTTCCGTAGTCCGGGATCACGCGGGGCGGTTCACACCCGAGGCGAACCATTTGCCTCTGGCGAGTGTATTGCATACAATCATCACAGTCCGCCCGGGCACCCTCGACGCCTGGGAATTGTTCTGGCCTGGAGGACTTCCATGCGCATCGCTCCGTTGTTCGTTCGCGTCGCCGTCGCGAGCATGTCTCTCGCGGTCGCCGCGGGCGCGCAACTCCCGTTCGGATATGTGCGGGTCACGGCGCGGGACTCGACCGGCGCACCGGTGCCGAACGCCGAGCTGGTGGTCACGAAGGGACTGCGCAGCGTCCTCGCGCGCGGCACCACGGACAGCATTGGTCGCGCGCTCCTCGGCGTGCAGGTCAGCGACTCGACCGATCTGCAGGTCACCATGCGAAAGATCGGCTACCGGCGCGGCGATTTCTTCTTCGACGTCGGGCCGCGCGACACCGCGTCGGTCACGATCGTCGTCGGACGGCCGGTCACCGGGCTCGCTCCGGTGAAGATCACCGAGGAGGCCGCGCTCAAGTTCAAGAGCTACTATCTGAATGCCGATCAGATCGAGGCGGCGGGCGGCAATCCCGCTGACAACGCGTGGGACGTCGTAAAGCGCCTGCGGCCCGACATGCTCACGAGCCGCGGCGGCTGTGGCACCGGAGTGCGCGAAGTCTGGGTGAACGGAAAGCGGATTCGGTTGACGCTGCTTCCAACCCCGATGGTGCGCGAGCGCGCGCGAGTCGGCGCGCCGGTCAACGCGCGCTTCGGGTATGTGCCCCTCGTGGTGCTGTCGGAGATCGCCCCCGAGCACATCGCGGAGCTCGTGTACCACGATTGCTTCGACACGTCGGTCGCGGCGGTGGGAAGCACCGACGCGATCTTCGTGGTGCTCAAACCCGGCGTGACGTACGTGCAGGACGTCGGCAGCTTCGTGGTCGATCAGCCCGTGACCACGGCCCGTCGGTAGCGTTCACGCCCGCGCGCCGCGCTCGACCTCCGTCTCCGGGATGATGAGGCGCGGCGGACCGGCGGCGAGCAGCCGGCAGAACTCGCGAATGTGCAGTGGCGTTGCCTGCTGCTTGAGCGTGGCGGCCTGCCAGCGGCGATGTATGCCATTCGGCGAGAGGCGAACCGCCGCCAGGGCACCGGCGGTCACATGCGGCTCGATCGCCCACGACGCGAGCGCCGCGACGCCCAGACCCGCCTTCACCATCTCGACGATCGCCTCGGTGAGCTGAATGGTCGACACGCGGCGTGGTGTCACGCCGGCGGGGTCGAGAAGATAGCGGAACAGGACGATGTCGGCCCGCGATTCGGCGTAGGCGAACAGATGCTCGATCGCCAAGTCCGCTGCCGTGACGTAGTCGCGCGACGCGAGACGGTGGTTCGGCGCGGTTATCAACACCAACTCGTCCTCGAACAGCGGTGTGAGATCGACGCGATCGTCCTCCGGGAAGTCGACGCCCACGCCGATGTCGATCCGTCCCGCGAGCAACGCGTCGATGGGACGACGCGTCGCCTCGGCGACGACCTGGACCTCGACCTTCGGACACCGCCGCGCGTACTCCGCGAGCAGCGGCGACAGCCAATGGTAGGCGGTGTAACACTCGGTGCTGAAGCGCAACACCGCCTCGCGGCCGTTGGCGATGCGCTCGAGCGTCGCCTCGGTGCGGCGCAAGATGTTCAGCGTCCTCGTCGCCGACCGCAGCAGCTGATCGCCCGCCGCGGTCGGCACGAGGCGGCGCCCGACGCGGTGAAAGAGCGGCGTCCCCAACCGCCGCTCCAGGTCGACGAGCTGATGGCTGAGCGCGGACTGCGTGAGGTGCAGGTGCTTGCCGGCGTTCGTGAGCGTTCCGAATTCGGCCAGCGCCTCGACCAACTGCAGGTGCTTCACCTCGAGGATCATGGCCTGGCACGCTCCCGCGCGCATTGAGGGTGTCGGGTGCTACCGGGGTTCCGTGGTGTCTCCGATCACGGCCGTCGTCGTCGCGGCGGCGCGAAAGACGTCCGTCTCCTGCCGCCGCCATGAGAAGCGCACGAACTGAACGCCCCAGTGCTCGAGTCCCGGCGTGACGTGGAACTCGGTGAGCGGAATTCGCATCTCGACCGTCCAGCCCTTGGCATCGATGTGCGTCGCCACGTCCCACGCGACGTTCCACGACGCATCGCGCGTTCCGTCCTGGCCCACCATCCAGGCGCGTTTCGTCCCGCTGGGCGTCACGGAGAGCGCCAGCGCCGTCAGGTGCTGCGCGTGCGGATCGATCTGTACCTCGAAGTAGTCGTCGAGATATCCTCCCGCGGCGCCGTCGGTCGGCGGGCCGATCGCGGTGAGCCGGGCGCGGTAGTCGTCCTCGAACCGCGCGCCGATGATCACCGCGTCGTCGGTGATGACCATGCGCACGTCGCTCGGCAGCGTGGCCGGCGCGCCCTCCGACGGTTCACGCTGAACGAAATGCGTGGTAGGCTTCACGGCACGCCACACGGGTTCGTCGAGCGTGCCGTCGATCCGAAACGGAGTCCGCACGCGCGTGGCGACGATGCCCTCCGTCGCCGGCGTCTTGATGAACTCGGTGGTCCGCACCGCTTGCGCGAACGACGGCGTTGCCGTGAGCATGACGGCGATGACGGCGATTCGCGACTGTGTCTTGAACGATCCCGCGACCGACATGGTCCTTGCCCGAAGTTGACATGGAATCGATAGAGTGGTGCGCGTCGCGGTTCAAACGAAATCTCTTTCGGATGTTCATGAGCCGTTCGCATGGATGGTGATGAGCTGGACGAATCCGTGGCCAGGACGCACTTTGCTGCCGCGACCCTTCACTTCATGACACATGGGCGACAAAACCGAGACTGAACTCTCACAATCCGTTTCGCGCCGGTCCTTCCTCGGCGCATCGATCGGCGGCGTGCTCGCCGCGCACGGCACGATCCGGGAGACGCACGCGTCCGCCGCCCGCGGCGCGCTCGACGGCGCAGTGGGCGCGCAACAAGCGCCGGCCTTCGCGCTCGACGAGTTGACGATCGACGATCTGCAGACGCGCATGCGCTCCGGCGCCGAGACGTCCGCGTCGCTCGTGCGGCAGTACCTCGCGCGCATCGACGCGATCGATCAGCGCGGGCCGGCCATCAACTGCATCATCGAGCTCAATCCCGACGCGGCGGCGATCGCGGCGCAGATGGACGCGGAACGAAAGAGCGGAAAGCTGCGCGGACCGCTCCACGGCATTCCGGTCGTGATCAAGGACAACATCGACACCGCCGACCGGATGCACACCACCGCGGGATCGCTCGCGCTCGCCGACAACATCGCGGCGCGCGACTCGTTCGTCGCGCAGCGGCTCCGCGCCGCCGGCGCGGTGATCATCGGCAAGACCAATCTCAGCGAGTGGGCCAACTTCCGCTCGACGCACTCGTCGAGCGGCTGGAGCGGACGCGGCGGACAGACACGCAATCCGTACGTGCTCGACCGCACGCCGTCGGGCTCGAGCTCCGGCTCGGGGTCGGCGGTCGCCGCGAATTGCTGCGCCGTGGCGATCGGAACCGAGACCGACGGCTCCGTCACGTCACCGTCGGCGGCGGCCGCCCTCGTGGGCATCAAGCCAACGGTTGGACTCGTGAGCCGCGCGGGGATCATCCCGATCGCGCACAGTCAGGATACCGCCGGGCCGATGGCACGCACCGTTCGCGACGCCGCGATCCTCCTCGGCGTGATCGCCGGCGTCGATCCGCGAGACACCGCGACCGCGGCGAGCGCCGCGCACACGCGCACGGACTACACGACGGCACTCGATCGCGACGGTCTTCGCGGCGCGCGGATCGGCGTCGCGCGCAAGCGTTTCACCGGCTACCACGTCGAGACCGACCATCTGCTCGCGTCGGCGATCGACCTCATGAAGAAGCACGGCGCGATCATCGTCGACCCGGCCGAGATCGACACCGCGGGCCAGACGGACGACTCGGAGCTCGAAGTGTTGCTCTACGAGTTCAAGACGGATCTCAACGCGTACCTCGGCCAACTGTCACCGAAGGTCGGCGCGCGCTCATTGGCCGACGTGATGGCATTCAACACTAGGAACGCTGCGCACGAGCTCAAGTACTTCGGACAAGAGATCATGGAGCAGGCGCAGGCGAAAGGACCGTTGACCGAGAAGAAGTACGTCGACGCGCTGGCAAAGAACCGTCGTCTGATGGGGAAACAGGGCATCGACGCAACCGTCGCCAAGCACAAGCTCGACGCGATCGTCGCGCCGACGCAGGCACCCGCGGTGCTGATCGATCTTGTGGACGGAGATCCGGGGGGACTCGCGTCGTTCACCTCACCGGCTGCGGTGGCCGGGTATCCGCACGTCACGGTCCCGATGGGATTCGCGCGCGGTCTGCCTGTTGGACTCTCGTTCGTCGGGCCGGCGTGGAGCGAGGCCACGCTGCTCAAGCTGGCGTACGCGTTCGAGCAAGCCGCGCCGGCGCGTCGCAAGCCGACGTTCGCGCCGACGGTCGACCTCGGCGATACGCGACGCGGAGGCTAGCCTTTCGCTACGGCCTTGTCATCGGATTCGAGAATCTCGACCATGAGAGTTTGTGGGTGTAGGCGAGCTGCGTCAAGCTCGACGTCGCCGCCCGCCGACCCCCGTACCCCATG
>Ga0326726_10000550_pt1 | contig 34796 bp, 30 predicted proteins | sample MHFenrmetagenome_2_FD_207603 | JGI IMG/M metagenome (GOLD analysis project Ga0326726, IMG submission 207603) | Lab enriched peat soil microbial communities from Michigan Hollow, Ithaca, NY, United States - MHF15MN | ecosystem: Environmental > Terrestrial > Soil > Wetlands > Peat | place: USA...
CCCCTTGGCGCAGCGCGCCGTCCCCCCGGGCTCCGCAGGAGCCCCTTCGCGGCTCCAGGGGAACGAGCGCCTTCGGAGCGGCCGCGCGGCGCTCATGATGCCGCCAGGCTCGCTTGCGCGGCGGCGATCGACAGGCGCAGCAAGCGCCCGCGGCCCTTGCACAGCATGTAGAGCCAGCCGTCGCGCTCGACCGCGGCGACGATGCCGTGGTGCTTGCCGTCGAAGCGGCTGTGCAGCGAATAGCGGATCAGGCCTTGATCGTCGAGGCGGATCACGAGCCCGTACGAACGCGGTGGCGCCCACGGCTTGACCACACCCATCGTCTTGAGGTGCGCGCCTTGCATCGGCTCGAGGTAGGTGTTGCCCGAGGTCAGTGCCGGCGCGATCCAGTAGCGCGGATCGATCTCTTTGAGCATGCGCTTGCGAAACGCCGGCTCGCGCAGCACGAACTCGACCAACTGCGTGCGCAACGTAAAGCAGGTCAGCCACCAGCCGCCGCCGGCCGCGGGCGCGATGCGCGATGGATAACCCGGCAGTCCATCGACGATCACCCGGCCCGCTTGTGCACCGCCGACCTGCACGACGCGATGCCGCCAACTTTCGCAGACCCAGGCCACGTCGTCGCCGGCCACGCCGACGCCGAACGCATACGCCAGCCCGGCAGCGCGCTCGCGGGCGCTGCCGTCGGCCAGGTTGAACTCGACCAGCCTGCCGCTGCGGCCGAGCTCCATCACGTCGTGCTTCCAGCACTCGGGCGGCTGCGTCTGCGAGCCGTCGCTGGCCAACAAGCGGCCGCTCGCGGTGCCGGCCAATGCGTTGACCGCGTTCAAGCTCTTGCCGCCAGCCGAGTCGAAGCGGCGGCCGTCATGCGGGCCGCCGACGATGCGCACCTCGCGGCCGCCGAGCGCGACCGCGATGCCGCCGCCAGGCAGGCAAGCCAGCGCGCTGATCGTGCGCTCGAAGGCATGCTCGACGGTGGGGCCGCCTGCGCCATCGAAGCGCAGCACGCGCGCGCCATCGGCGACGAACAACGACGTGCCGTCGCTCGCCAGGTCTTCCGGCGCCTCGAGCTCGGCGACGACTTCGGCGTCTTCGATCAGGCGGTTGGACTTCAGCGCGCCATCGAGCACCGGCACGCTGATCGCCGCGTCGCCGCGGCCGAGCAGGCGTTCGGTCCACTGCTTGAGCGCGTCGATCATCGCGCCACCTTCGCCCAACGCCGCTCGTACTGCACGAAGCCGGGATCGGCGCCCGGAATCTTGTACTGGCCGACGCGGTTGTTCATGATGCCGCCGAGGTACAGGTGGCCGCGGTGCTCGCGCATCGAGGTGATCATCGGGTGGTTCTCGCCACCCAGGTCCCACAGCGTCTCGAGGATCTCGCCGCGCTCGTTGAACTTGAGCACGCAGCCGGTGTTGATGTTAGGGAACAGCCATTCGTCGCGCGGCACGCGCTTGGCCATGCGGCGACGAAAGCCCGGCATCTTCCACGCCAGGTCGAGCGCCGGGCAGCGCATGCCGACCAACGACATCCAGTAGTGACCGTCGGACGAGTTGTTGATGTTGTCCGGAAAGCCCGGCAGGTTGTCCAGCACCAGTTCGGTGGTGCCCTTCTTCGGCCCGTCGAACCAGTGGCGCTTGACCGTGCAGCCCCAGGTCTCGGCGAACAGGAACGACTGCCCGTCGCTGGCGATGCACACGCCATTGGGGAACTTGAGGTCGCGCAGCACGGTGTGCGTCTTGCCGGTGCGCGTGTCGTAGCAAATGATGCGGCCGTTGCCTCGTGCCTCCAGCCCGTCGGTGGCCCACTCGTGCATCTCGTAGCGCACCGTGGCCTCGGAGAAGAAGATGCGCCCGTCGTCGGAGATGTCGAGGTCGTCGGCCAGGCGCAACCGGCTGTCGTCGTTGACCGACGAATAGCTGCGGTTGGTTTCGTCGGTGACCTTCTCGACCTTGCGCTCGGGGGTCACACGGTACAGCCCCATGCCGCCGATGCACACGTAGAGGTTGTCGTGCTTGTCGAAGGCCATCCCCAGCGGCGTGCCGCCGATGTGGGCGAAGATTTCCATGCGCTCGTAGTCGGGCGGGAAGAAACGCACGATGTCGCCGTGGCGCGAGCCGGCGTACAGGTTGTCGTCGCGGTCGAGGATCACGTCCTCGGGGCCTTCGATGCGGCCCAGGCCGATGACGTGGACGTTCTTCAGCTTGTCGTTGAGTGCCCACGGCGTGCCGCTGTCGGGTGCGGTCGACGGTGCGGGCGGCATGCCGTGGTAGGTCGGGCTGACGTAGACCTTGTTGACGATGCGGTCCTTGTTCTTCAGCCAGCGGATGTCGATCATCGCGGCCAGCAGCAGGATCGTCGCCAGCACCATGCGGTTGTAGCCGCCATGCAGCGACATCGTGGTCAGGCCGTTGACGATCAGCAGCACGATCAAGGTGCCGACCAGCGCCTTCATCACCGAACCCTTGCCGCCGCCCAGGCTGATGCCGCCGAGCACGCACGCCGTCAGCACGGTGACCTCCAGGCTGACGCCGATGTCGCCGCCCGCAGTGGCCAGGCGCGACGCGAAGAAGATGCCGCCGATCGAGGTGAGCACGCCGCCGGCCACGTAGCACAGCGCGACCGTGCGCCGCACCGGAATGCCGGTGTTGTAGGCCGAGCGCCGCGAGCCGCCGATGGCGATCACGTGCCAGCCCGGGCGCAGCCGCGTCAGGAAGATATGGCCGAAGACCGCCACCAGCGCATACACGAACACCACCGTCGGCACGCCGAGCCAATCGCCGTTGCCGATGAAGTCCCACACCTTCGAGTCGGGAAAACCGGCGGCGATCAACGTCGAATAGTAGGCGATCAGCAGGTCGTACAGCGCGCGGTAGATGATCAACGTGATCAGCGTGGTGAGGAAGGCGCGCAGCCGGAAGTAGCCGATCAGCACGCCGTTGACCGCGCCGAGCAGCGCACCGAACAGCAGCGTGGCGACCACCGCACCGGCCACCGGCCACTTCAGCACGTGCATGAAGTACAGCGCGCAGAAATTCGTCAGCGCAAAGGTCGACCCCACCGACAGGTCGATGCCGCCGACGATCATCACCAGCGCCATGCCGAGCACGATGAAGCCGATCTCGCCGGCCTGGCGCCCAGTGTCGGCCAGGCTCGCGGGCGACAGGAAGTTCGGGATCGCGCTGGACAACGCCAGCGCGACACCGATCAGCACGACCACCGGAATGGCGGTTTCCATCCAGCGCTTGGCGAGGATTTCGCCGAGCACGTGGTCGGGCCACCAGCGGTAGCGCAGCGCGGTCAGCCGGTCGCCCAGCGTGAGCGTGGGCGCGTGCGGCACGCCGGCCAGCGGGCTTGCCGCGGCCGGCGGAGTCAGCGACTGGTCCATCCGACGCCGCGTGTCTCAGCTCTTGCCGAGCTTCCAGCAGGTCCCCTCGGCCGCGGCGTTGGCCTTGGTGATCGGGATCAGCGTGGTGTAGATCGAGCCCTTCGCATCGTTGTGCTTGCCCTTGTTCTGCAGCAGCCACTTGATCTGCGCCGCCATGTTGCTGGCCTGGGTGGGCACGTCGTAGCTGATGTCGAGGTCGAACGCGCCGCTCTTGACCTGGTCGCAGGCGCCCTTCTGTTCGCCGCCGCCCGAGGTGGCGAGGAACACCTTGCCGGTCAGCCCGGCCTCCTTGATCGCCGCCGCGGTGCCGGAGTCCATGCCGTCCCAGAAGCCGACGATGCCGCACAGATCCGGGTGCTGCTTGAGCACCGTCTGCGTGATGCCCTTGGCCTTGGCAGCGTCCCAATCGGCGGCCTGGCTCGACACCACCTTCAGCTCGGGGCGCTTGGCGAGCACGTTCTCGACGCCCTTCAGCGTGTAGGCACTGGCTGCGGCCGAGAGCGCGCCCTGCACGATCGCGATCTTGTTGGACTTGCCCTTGCAGGCCTCGGCCACCGCGGTGGTGGCCTTCTCGCCGATCTCGATCCAGTCGGCGCCGACGTACACCACCGACGGATAGGCCGAGCGCATGTTGATCTGCACCACGTCGATCCCCTGCGATTCGGCCTTCTGGATCAGCTTGGCGTAGGTCTGCACGTCGGGGTTGTGCAGCACCATCACGTCGGGTTTTTCGCCGATCAGCGTGGTCACAGCCTGCGCGCCGGCGTTGGTGTTCCAGTTCGGATCGCGCACGACGATCTTGACGCCCAACGGCTCGAGCTCCTTCTTCAGGCCCTCCAGCCAGCCCTGCGCGAGGTCGAAGCCGAGCGCCACCGGCACGTAGGCCACGGTCTTGCCGGCCAGCGCCTTGCGGTAGCCCTCGCGGAACGGTTCGTCGATGCCCTTGCCTTCGGCGAAGGCGCTGAAGGCTGCGCCGAGACCGGCGGCCAGCGCCGCGCCGGTGAGCGCCGCGGTGCCGATGGCTCGGCGGATCTTGTGCTTGCGTGTCATGCCGTGTCTCCTGTGGTTGCCTCGATTTGATGGAATCAGCGCGGCGGCCCGGCAACCCGGCCGCCGCGTTTTCAGATGTCGCCCTGCTGAGCCGTTTCCTCGTTGCGCGGGTTGACGAACGAGTCGATCAGGATCGCCGCCAGCAGCACGACGCCCTTGATGAGGTTCTGCGCCGAATACGAGACGTCGAGGATCGTCATGCCGTTGAGCAGCGTGCCGATCAGCAGCGTGCCGATCACCACGTTGGCCACGCCGCCGCGGCCGCCCGACAGGCCGATGCCGCCGAGCACGACGACCAGGATGACGTCGTAGATCATCGTGGAGTTGTAGATGCGCGTGGGCATGCTGTTGACCGATGCCGCCATCACCAGGCCGGCGAACATGCCGATCAGCGCCGCCAGCACGTACTGCAGCACGATCACCGGCCGCGTCGGGATGCCGGTGGTGCGCGCACCGAACGGGTTGTCGCCGACCGCGTAGACATAGGTGCCCAGTCGCGTCTTGCGCAAGAAGAAGGCCACCAGCAGCGCGATGACGCCGAACACGATCACCGGCATCGGAATGCCGGCCAGCGTGCCGCGCCCGATCCACGCGAACGCGTCGAGCTGCGGGCTCCATTGCACGATGTCGAGCCGGAACAGCGCCACCTGCCCGAGCCCGGCAAGGAACAGCCCCGACGCGAGCGTGGTGAACAGCGAGGGCACCTCGGCATAAGCAATCAGCCAGCCGTTGGCCAGGCCGAACACGAGCGCCAACGCGAGCGCCGACCCGAAGGCCACCGGCAGCGAATGGCCGTCCTGCACCATCTGCAGCACCAGGCCCGCCGGAACGGCCAGCACCGCAACCATCGAGATGTCGATGCCGCGGCCGATGACGACGATCGCCATGCCGAGGCCGAGGATGCCGAGGATGGCCACGTTCTGCAGCAGGCCCAGCATGTTCGACGCGGTGCGGAAGCCCGGCAGGAAGAGCGCGAAGCCGACGAACATCACCACGAAGATCGCGAACACGATCCCCTGCTGGCTGAGCCGGCCGCCGGCCAACGGCAGCTTCATCGCGCCTTGCTCCGCGGCGCGCGGGTCTGCACGCGCTCCGGCACACGCTCGGGCGCCCGCTGGGTCAGTCGCTCGGGCACCCGATCGGCCGGCGCGTCCACAGGCAGGCCAGCCTGCAGGAATCCCTTGCGAAAGTCCACCAAGTGCTTGCGCGTCCACTCGTGGGCGCGCTGCTCGTCGCGGCCACGCAAGGCCGCGGCGATCTGGCGATGGGCGTACAGATTGCGCGTGGCCGACTGCGGCAACGATTGCTGCAGCAGCGTCGCCAGCGGCCGATACAGCAGGCTGAACGACTCGCGCGCCATCATCAGCGATCGGTTCTTCGACGCGCGCGCGATCAACGCATGGAACGCCGCGTCGAGCTCCCAGTGGCGTTGCATGCGCGAGGCGTCCGGCTTGCCGCCCACCGTCTCGGCCGTGGCCGCCAGGTTGTCGTCGATGTCGCGCAGGTCGGATTCGTCGGCGCGTTGTGCGGCCAGCCGCGCCGCCTCGGGCTCGACGACGACCGCGACCTCCCACAGCTCCTCGAACGTCACCTGGTGCAGGATCAGCGAGCGCACCGCGCGCGGCGCGAGGTCGAACAGCCCGGGCAGCACGACGAACAGGCGCCGCCCCTGATGGCGCTCGAGCAAGCCCTCCTGTTCGAGCAGGCGGATCGATTCACGGATCGTCGAGCGATTGACGCCGAACTGGGTGGCCAGCTCCTGCTCGGACGGCAACGCCGTGCCAGGCTTGAGTTCGCCCGAGAGGATGTGCTGCTCCATCACGCTCGACACGGCCTTGTAGGCCGGCTGCCGCGGCAGCGGGCGGAACGACACCGCTGCAGCGGCGAGCGGAGCGCTGGTCGCCGAGACGGCGGGCGCGCTGGATGCGGCGACGAGGGCCAAGGTTTTCAGTCGGACAATCGGACAGTCCAACCGACTTTAGGAAACTGGCCGGCCGCTCACCATGCGTGCTTTCCCCCGCACGCCGGGCCGCCGGCGACGAGACGATCCTGGCAACGGCGGGTCGGCGGCGATCAGCAGACGTCAGAGCACCTCGAGGAGGAAACGCTGGACCTGCTCGTAGAGCACGCGGCGCTGCATCTCGAGGTGCATCAAGTGCGTCGCGCGCTCGATCTTGACGTCGGCCTTGCGCTGCGCGCCCAGCGCGTCCATCAACCGTGCCGCATCGGCATCGCTGCAAAGCGAGTCCCATTGACCCCTCACCAGCAACGTGGGCGCGACGATGCGCGCGGGGTCGTACAGCGCGCGGCCGGACCACAGCGCGCCGATGTCTGCCAGCGGACCGGAAGGCACACGCACCGACCGCGGCATGCGCGATGTGGCACTTGAATCGCCGTCGAGAAATGCTGCGCTCCAGGCCTCGATGTCGGCGTCATCGATCAATGGCGCCGATCCGCGCGGCGCATCCTCGATGAAACGCCGGTACTGCGCCCAGATCGTCAGCGGGTAGTGAGACGGCGGCGTGCCGGACGCCGCCGCCACTGCGCCTGCCGGGCGAGCCAGAATCGGCGCGAACAGCACCAGCGCACTCAGTGGCCCGGGGTGGTCGCCCGCGTAGCGCGCGGCGACGGTCGCGCCGTGCGAATGCCCGAGCAGCGCCACGGCGCGCCCGCCGTTGCGCAGGCGCACCGCGGTGACGGCGCGGTGCAGTTGAGCCAGCGAGTCTGTCATGTCGCCCGGCGTGCCCCGCACCGCCTGCGGGTAGCGATCCGAGAGCCCATAGCCGGCGAAGTCGAAGCCCCACACCGTCAGGCCAGCGGCCGACAGCTCGTCAGCCCACGACCGGCCGCCGAGCGGAAAGAACACCGACATATCCGAGCCGAAAGTTCCGCCATGGACGTACACGACGTCGGCGAGGCCCGATGAAGAAGGGTTGCGCTGCACCTGCAGCGCCAGTGTCGGCGCCCCGGCTTCGCGCAACTGGAACCGCTCACGAACTGTCGGCATCGCCGCTGCCGACTCGGCGTTGGCTTGCGCCCCGGCCGGCTCGGGCATAGGCATGCGATTGAACTGCGCCACGACCACTGCTGTCTCCTTCACGGTGTGCGAGACACGACTGTGGCTGCAATGGCATGGCTGATGATTCGATGCGAATCGAACCTTGCCAGCCACCTCCGAGAGCGCGGCCTCGCCGCGGCGTCATCGCTTCACCGAGCGCCTTGGCATCCACCGCAGCTGAGGTTCTCGCCGCACAGGCCGGGCATAGCCCAATTGAGGGGTGCACGAACTTGCGCTGCAGATTCAGAATGGCCTTGCATGTTCTCCTCCAAGGTTGGGGCCAGGCGGTCGATCCGCGCTGGCCTCTTTTCTTTTCCTGGCGGTGGCGTGCCATCGCCACGTAGGGCCTTCGCCCAGCGCCTTGCGGATCGCCGCCGACTTCGGCGAGGGAAGGTGCGCCCTGACGGGCGACGCGAGGGTTGAGCGTCATCAAGTGTCGGCCGAAGTCGGTCGGCGAAGATGGCATCCGCAGGTTCACGCGCGCGACTGCCCGTGCGGCCTGCGGAGGAGGAGGTTCATGACCCCCATACCGATCAGAGGTGCCGGCACCGTGTCGGCCCGGGTTTTCAGTTTCGCGCTGTGCGTTCTTCTGCTGGGCTGCGCCGCGGGACCCAGCAACGTGCAAGTGCAACTTGCGCCGTACGCTGCGCCGCCGGCCACCGCGGCCACGCGCGGCGTGGTGCAAGTCGATCAGGTGCGCGAGGCGCGCCGCGATGCGGTCGGGCGGCAGGTCGGCCAGCGCACGGGGCTCGGCGGCATGTCGATGGGCCAGATCGAGGTCACTCCGACACCGGTCTCGATCACGACGTCGCTGCTGCAGGCCGAGTTGCGCGGCCAGGGCTTCACTATTTCTGATGCGGACGCGCCGGCGCGACTTTCGGCGCGATTGACGCGCTTCGAGATTCAGACTCCCGCTACGGCGCTGTACTGGGACATCAACGGCTCGGTCGAACTCGAGGTCGAGGCCAAGCGGTTGGACGGCCGACAACACGCGACTGTCTACCAAGCCAGTTGCACCGAACGCACTTACACCTGGCCGGGCGAGGAGTTGATCGCCAAGGTGCTGGGCAGCTGCCTGAAGGAGCTCGGCAGCCGCATCCGTGCCGACGGCACTCTCGCCGGCTTCCTGGCCGCTGCGTAGCAGACGGCGCGACATTCCCGACGAATCACTCCTGGAGACCCGCCATGTCAATGTCCAGACGGCTCGTTGTCGTCGCCGCTGTGTTCGGCCTTGTGTCGCTGGCTGGTTGCGCCGTGAACCGCGCCACTGCCACCGCCGACGAGACGCTGCGCTGGGAGGGCATCAAGACCCTCCACGTGAAGCAGCTTGAAGGCGAGGACGGGAGCACCAAGAAGCTGATCGCCGAGAAACTGCGCGCCAGCGGCTTCACGGTCACCGCCGACCCCGAACCGATGGGCCAGCCCGACGCGATGGTCACCTACGTCGACAAGTGGATGTGGGACATGACGATGTACATGCTCGAGCTGACGATCACGCTGCGCGACCCGAAGACCGACTACCCGATCGCCACCGGCAACTCGTACCACACGTCGCTCACGCGCAAGTCGCAGAAGGAGATGGTCGACGAGGTGGTCGAGAACATCCTGAAGCAGCGACGGTGAGCTCGCGCGCGCTGGCCCAGCAGCCAGTCTGACTGGCGGAGACGGTGGGATTCGAACCCACGATGCAGGTTTTGCCCGCATACTCCCTTAGCAGGGGAGCACCTTCGGCCACTCGGTCACGTCTCCTTGGGCCAGGTGCGGCGATTCTACGCCGCGTGCCGCCGGCGCGGCTCAGACCAGCTGCTGCTGCTCCAGGTCGAACGCCTTGTGCAGCGCGCGCACCGCGAGTTCCATGTACTTCTCGTCGATCACCACCGAGGTCTTGATCTCGCTGGTGGTGATCATCTGGATGTTGATCGTCTCTTCGGCCAGCGTGCGGAACATCTTGGCCGCGATGCCGACGTGGCTCTTCATGCCGATGCCCACGATCGACACCTTGCAGATGCGCGCGTCGCCGCTCACCTCGCCGGCGCCGAGCGCCGGGCCCACCCGGTTCGTCAGCAGATCCATCGTGCGCGCGTAGTCGTTGCGGTGCACGGTGAACGAGAAGTCGGTCTTGCCGTCATGGCTCACGTTCTGCACGATCACGTCGACATCGATGTTGGCGTCGGCCACCGCGCTCAAGATCTGATACGCGATGCCGGGCCGGTCGGGCACGCGCATCAGCGTGACCTTGGCCTCGTCGCGGTTGAAGGCGATGCCTGAGACAACGGCCTGTTCCATTTTCTCGTCTTCCTCGAACGTGATCAGGGTGCCCGATTGCGCCTCTTCGGCCAGCGGTATGTCCCACGGCGTGAAGCTGGACAGCACCCGCAGCGGCACGCGGTACTTGCCGGCGAACTCCACCGAGCGGATCTGCAGCACCTTGCTGCCCTGGCTCGCCATTTCGAGCATCTCTTCGAAGCTGATCGTGGTGAGCCGCCGTGCCTGCGGCACGATGCGCGGGTCGGTGGTGTAGACACCGTCGACGTCGGTGTAGATCAGGCATTCGGCGGCCTTCATCGCCGCAGCGACAGCCACAGCCGACGTGTCGCTGCCGCCGCGCCCGAGCGTGGTGATATGGCCCTCGCCATCGATGCCTTGAAAGCCGGTGATGATCACCACCTTGCCGGCCGCCAGGTCGGCGCGCACGCGCGCGTCGTCGATGCGTTCGATGCGCGCCTTGGTGAACGCGCTGTCGGTGAGGATCGGCACCTGCCAGCCGGTGTAGCTCACCGCCTGCAGCCCTTCGGCCTGCAGTGCCAGCGACAGCAGGCCCACCGACACCTGCTCGCCGGTGGCGGCGATCATGTCGAGCTCGCGCATGCTGTGCGCGGTCTCCTTGGCGGGCGCCACTTCCTTGGCCAGGCCGAGCAGGCGGTTGGTCTCTCCGCTCATCGCCGAGGGCACCACCACCAGCTGGTGGCCCGCGCGCACCCATTTCGCCACCCGCTTGGCCACGTTGCGGATGCGCTCGGTCGAGCCCATCGAGGTGCCGCCGTACTTCTGGACGATCAGTGCCATGGCAAGTGAGGTGCGGGGGTGGCCGCGCGTGTGCATTCGCGCCGGCGCATGCGGCGCCCGGCCGCCGGGTCAAGGGGCCGATGATTTTAGCCGCCGGGTTCGGCAGCCTCTGCCGCGTCGGCTTGCGCGTCGTCGCGGCGCCATTGCACGGCCCGCAAACTGCCGCCGCCCGCGGGTGCGTGTGAACAGACGCGGGCGTCCAGGCCGAGCCCCGGCACGAACACCAGTTGCTCGCCGGCGTACAGCAACGGACCCTCGCGTTGCCATGCGGCGATGCCGGCTGCCTGGTATTGCTTCTTCAGGCTGCGCGGCACGCTGCGCGAACGCGCCTGCCACCGTTCGCCACCGCGGCGCGCCACCATGCGGCACGCTTTCAACAGCGAGGCCGCCACGCCGCCCGTGGCCACGCGCGTGACTTCGAAGGCGCCGTTCCAGGCCGGCACCCCGTGCACACCCGGGCGCGACAGGTCGATGGTCTGTTCATCGGCCGGCTTCTGACGACGCCGACGCGGCGCGTCGATCAAGGCCAGTCGGCCACGATGCAGCGCAACGTCGAGCTCGCCGTTGACCGGCCAGCGCGCGGCGGCGGCACCGGGGAGCTCCACCATCAGCCGTTCGATCAAGGTCTCCGGCGCGCCACGATCGAGGCCTGCCTGCAGCCATGCGCGCAGCACGTTGACGCGGCGCGCCGGGCTCAGCGTGCGCCACTGCGTCACATCGAGCCGACCCGCCGGGTCGACCAGCGCCTCGAGATCGCACACCGCCACTTCGGTGAGCAGCGCCTGTGCTTCATGGGCTCGGCGCGCCACTGCGGCGAGCGTGGCCTCGGCGTCGGGGAACGCACGGGTCAGTGCCGCCCACACCTTCTCGCGCACGCGACTGCGCGCGAATCGTTCGTCGGCGTTCGAGGCATCGTCGACGAAGGAAAGCTTGTGCAGCCGCACGTAGGCCTCGATCGCCTCGCGCGGCATGTCCAGCCACGGGCGCAGCCACTGCAGCGTGTCGCGTTGCGCGGCACGCGGCATCGCCGCCAGCCCGGCCGGTCCGGCGCCGCGCAGCGCCTGCAGCAGCACGGTCTCGGCCTGGTCGCCCCGATGGTGCGCCAGCAGGATCAGGTGCACGCCCTCTTCGTGCGCCAGTCGCGCGAGCGCGGCACGCCGCTCGCGCCGCGCCCACGCCTCGACGCTCTCGCCCTTGGCCGGCTTGCCCGACAATCGAGTGGACACCAGGCGCACCGGCAGCCCGGCCCGACGCCAGCGCTCGATCTGTTTGTCGGCGAACGCGAGCCACTGGTCAGCCTCGCGCATCAGGCCGTGGTGCACGTGCAGCGCAACGACCTCGATGCCCTGCTCGCGGGCCGCACGGGCGGTGGCATGCAGCAAGGCCGTCGAGTCGCGGCCGGCGCTGTAGGCCACGGCCACCATCGCTCGCCGCGGCGCTTTCACAACTCGGTGCCGATTGACTCAGTCAGCCGCGCATGAACCACAGCGCCCCAGCGGACACCGCGGATCCGGCTTTGCCGGTCCGCTGGCGTTGCCCCCTCGAGGGGGAGGCCGCCGCTAGGCCGCTTCGGGGGTGGATTGTTCACCGCTCCTTGGTGTCGTTGAAGCGGCCGTAGGACATCAGCCGCTCATAGCGGCGTTTGAGCAGCGCCTTGGTCTCGAGGTCGGCCACCTGTCGCAGCGCGTCGGCCAGGCCGCGCTTCAATTGCGCGCTCATGTGCTTGGGGTCGCGGTGCGCGCCGCCGACCGGCTCGTTGACGATCTTGTCGACCACGCCCAACGCCTTGAGGCGGTGCGCCGTGATGCCCAGCGCCTCGGCCGCGTCGGCCGCGCGCTCGGCGGTCTTCCACAGGATCGAGGCGCAGCCTTCGGGCGAGATCACCGAATAGATCGAGAACTGCAGCATCACGACCTGGTCGGCCACGCTGATGGCCAGCGCGCCGCCGGAACCGCCCTCGCCGATGATGGTGGTGATGATCGGCACCTCGAGCTGGCTCATCTCGTAGATGTTGCGGCCGATGGCCTCGGACTGGCCGCGCTCCTCAGCGCCGATGCCCGGGTAGGCGCCCGGCGTGTCGACAAAGGTGAACACCGGCAAGCCGAACTTCTCGGCCGTCTTCATCAGCCGCAGCGCCTTGCGGTAACCCTCGGGCCTGGGCATGCCGAAGTTGCGTAGCCCACGCTCCTTGGTGTCGCGCCCCTTCTGATGGCCGATCAGCATGCAAGACTGGCCGTTGAAGCGCGCCAGCCCGCCGACGATCGACGCGTCGTCGGCGAACGCGCGGTCGCCGTGCAGTTCGACGAAGTCGGTGAAGATCTCGTTGGCGTAGTCCAGCGTGTACGGCCGCTGCGGGTGGCGCGCGATCTGCGTCACCTGCCACGGCGTCAGGCTGGAGTAGATGTCCTTGGTGAGCTGCAGGCTCTTCTTGTCGAGCCGATCGATCTCTTCGGAGATGTCGACGGCCGACTCGTTTTGAACGTAACGCAGCTCTTCGATCTTGGACTCGAGCTCGGCGATCGGCTGCTCGAACTCGAGAAAGTGTCGTTTGCTCATCGATGGGCCATCAATAGTCCACGGGCAACGGGTCGAGGCTGCGCCAAATGTACCACGTGGCCACCGAGCGAAAAGGCGCCCAGGCCTCGCCGACTTCACGCGCCTCGGCCCGCGACACCGGCTCGCCGCTGAAGTAGTTGACGCTGATGCCCTTGATGAGGCCCAGGTCGTCGAGGGGCAGCACGTCGGGACGCAGCAAGTGGAAGATGAGGAACATCTCGGCCGTCCAGCGGCCGATGCCGCGGATGGCCACCAGCTCTTCGATGATGGACTCGTCCTCCATCTGCTGCCACTGCTTCACGTGCACGCGGCCGTCTTCGAAGTGGCGCGCCAGGTCGACCAGGTATTCGCACTTGCGCGCCGACAAGCCGGCGCCACGCAGCGAGGTGGTATCGACCTCGAGCACGGCGCCGGGGTCGACGCGGGTCGATGGTCCGCCGATGGCTTCGACGAACTTGCCCCACACCGACTGTGCGGCCTTCACCGAGATCTGCTGCCCGACGATCGAACGCGCCAGCGTCGTGAAGGCGTCGCCGCGGCTTTGCAGTCGAGCCTCGCCGAACTTCGGGATCAACTTGCGCATGACCCGGTCGCGCTTGCCGAGGTGGCGGCAGGCGTCGTCCCAATACTCGGGCACGGCAACGGCAGCGACGCGCGGCATGCTCCGTGTGCTTTCAGTCCTCAGGCCCTGACCCAGGTGGTGCCCTGGGCCGAGTCCTTGAGCACGATGCCGTGCGCGAGCAGCTCGTCGCGGATGTGGTCGGCTTGTGCAAAGTCGCGCGCAGCCTTCGCCTTTGCACGCGCGGCGATGCGCGACTGGATCGTCGCCTCGTCGAGCGCCGCGCCCCCCTGCAGATAGGCGCGGGGCTCCTCCTGCAGGAAGCCGAGCGTCGCGGCAAGGTTCTTGATCAGCGCGGTCAGCGCACCGCTGCGTGTGCGATTGGCCTCGCCGGCCAATTCGAACAGCACGGCCAGCGCGGCTGGCGTGTTGAAGTCGTCGTTCATCGCTGCACGAAACGCTGCGGCCTGCGGCTGCGACCAGTCGAGCGGCGCATCGGTGGGCGGCACCGACTGCAGCGCCGTGTACAGCCGCGTCAGCGCGGCGCGCGCATCGTCCAGGTGAGCATCGCTGAAGTTGAACGGGCTGCGATAGTGCGTGCGCAGCATGAAGAAGCGCAGCGTCTCGCCGTCGTAGCGCTTGAGCACGTCGCGGATGGTGAAGAAGTTGCCCAGCGACTTCGACATCTTCTCGTTGTCCACGGTGAGAAAGCCGTTGTGCAGCCAGTAGCGCACGAACGGCTTGCCCAATGCCCCTTCGCTTTGCGCGATCTCGTTCTCGTGGTGCGGGAACTGCAGGTCCATGCCGCCGCCGTGGATGTCGAACGTTTCGCCCAGCAGCGCACAACTCATCGCCGAGCACTCGATGTGCCAGCCCGGGCGGCCCGGGCCATAGGGGCTGGCGAACTGCGCGTCCGCCGGCTCGCTGGGTTTGGCGGCCTTCCACAGCACGAAGTCCAGCGGATCGTCCTTGCCCTCGCCCACCGCCACGCGCTCGCCGGCACGCAGCTCGTCGATCGACTTGCCAGAGAGCTTGCCGTAGCCGGGAAACTTGCGCACCGCATAGTTGACGTCGCCGTTGCTGGCGCGATAGGCGAGCCCCTTTTGCTCCAGCGTGCCGATCATCGACACCATCTGCGGCACGTAGTCGGTGGCGCGCGGCTCATGGGTGGGCGCCGCGGCGCCGATGGCACCGAGGTCGGCGCGCATGGCCGCGATCATCTCGTCGGTCAGCGCGCGGATCGTGATGCCGCGCTCCAGCGCACGCTTGATGATCTTGTCTTCGATGTCGGTGATGTTGCGCACGTAGGTGACGCGGTAGCCAAGGGCCTGCAGCCAGCGATAGACCACGTCGAACGCCATCATCATGCGCGCGTGGCCCATGTGGCACAGGTCGTAGATGGTCATGCCGCACACGTACATGCGCACATGGCCCGGCTCGAGCGGCTGAAAGGCTTCGACGCGGCGCGCCAGTGTGTTGTAGATATTCAGGCTCATGGGCCCCGGTCAGCAGACGCGCTCGCCTCGATACAATCGAATCCAGTATAGCGGCGCCACGGCGCCGCACCGCAACCAAACGCCCTCGTGTCATCCATCTGGCGCCCCCTGTTCGCTGCCGCGCTTGCGCTGGCCGCTGCGGGGCCGGCGTGTGCGCAGGAGCACCGCGACATCGAGCGGCTGTTTCGCAGCGGCGACACCGCGCTGGCGATGCAGCGCGCCGACAAGGCCATTGCCGAGCGGCCGCGCGACGCCACCATGCGCTTCTTGCGCGCCGTGATGCTCACCGAACTGCAGCGTACCAACGAGGCGATCGATGCGCTGAACAAACTGATCGAGGATTTTCCCGACTTGCCCGAGCCGTACAACAACCTCGCTGTCCTGCTGGCGGCGCAGGGCCGCATCGACGCCGCGCGCGAGCTGCTCGAGACGGCGTTGCGCCACGACCCCGGCTACGCGGTGGCCAACGAGAACCTGGGCGACGTGTTCCTGCGCCTGGCGCAGCGTGCGTTCGAGCGCGCGACCAACGCCGGCCGCAACGACGAAAACCTGCAACGCAAGCTGCGCCTGACGCGCGATCTGGCCGCCGGCCGCACGGCAGCCCAGCCGTGACCTGCGCCGAGACTGCTGCAACTCCCGAAGCTTTGACCCCGAGAGACCGACCGATGAAACGAACGATGCGATGGCTGCTGACGCTCCTGCTGGCCGCGCTGGCGGCGCACCCTGCGCTGGCGCAGAAGGTGAAGCTCGCCACCAGCCTGGGCGACGTGGTGATCCAACTCGACGCCGACAAGGCGCCCAAGACGGTGGCCAACTTCGTGCAGTACGTGAAGGACGGCCACTACGACGGCCTGATCTTTCACCGCGTGATCGCCACCTTCATGATCCAGGGCGGTGGCTACGACGCCGACATGAAGGAAAAGCCCACGCGCCCGTCGATCCCGCTGGAAAGCCGCAACGGCTTGAGCAACCTGCGCGGCACGATCGCAATGGCACGCACCAACGTGCCCGACTCCGCGAGTTCGCAGTTCTTCATCAATGTGGTCGACAACCAGCGCCTGGACGCCGCCAACGCGCCCGACGGCAACGGCTATGCCGTGTTCGGCAAGGTGGTGTCGGGCATGGACGTAGTCGACAAGATCCGCGACGTGCCGGTGGGCAACAAGGCTGGCCACCAGAACGTACCGCAACAACCGGTGGTGATCCGCAAGGCCACCTTGGAGAGCAGCAAATGAGCAAGACCGTCGAGTTGACCACCAGTGCGGGCACGCTGCGCATCGAGCTCGATGACGTGAAGGCGCCGGCCAGCACCGAGAACTTTCTCGCCTACGTCCGCGCAGGGCACTACGACGGCACCGTGTTCCACCGGGTGATCAAGGGCTTCATGGTGCAGGGCGGCGGCTTCGCGCCGGGCATGAAGCAAAAGCCCACGCGCGAGCCGGTCGCCAACGAGGCCAACAACGGGTTGAAGAACTCCAAGTACACGCTGGCGATGGCGCGCACCTCGGCACCGCACTCGGCAAGCGCCCAGTTCTTCATCAACACGGTCGACAACGACTTCCTCAATTTCCGCTCCGAGACGCCGCAGGGTTGGGGTTATGCCGTGTTCGGCCGCGTGGTGTCGGGCACCGACGTGGTCGACCAGATCGAGGGCGTGGCCACTGGCCGCAAAGGCATGCACGACGACGTGCCGCTGCAAGACGTGGTGATCGTGAAGGCCACCGAGGTCGCGTAGGCGCGGCTGCTGGAGACGCATACCATGCCGGCCGCCGCCGCGCCGCTGGCGCTGCATCGCTTCGACGCGCCGCCGCATTGGCAGGCGATCGAGCTGCTGTCCGATGTGCACCTGCAGCCCGAGGCGCCGCACACCTTCGACGCCTGGCGCACCCAGATGCTCGGCGGCGATGCCGATGCGCTGTTCATCCTCGGTGACCTGTTCGAAGCGTGGGTCGGCGATGACTCGCGCGACGACCCGTTCGAGCGCCAATGCGTCGACGTGCTGCGCGAGGCCGCCGCGCGCCGCACCGTGGCCTTCATGCCGGGCAATCGAGATTTCATCCTCGGCGAGGCGATGCTGGCGCACTGCGGCATGCGGCCGCTGCACGACGCCACGGTGTTGCACGCATTCGGCCGGCGCGCGGTGCTGACCCACGGCGATGCGCTGTGCCTGGAGGATGTCGAATACCAGCGCTTTCGGGCGATGGTGCACGACCCGGCCTGGCGCGCGGCGGCGCTGCGGCTGCCGCTGGCCCAGCGGCGCGAACAAGCGCGCACGATGCGCGACGCGAGCACCGCACACCAGGCTCAGCGCTCGCCGGCGTTGTGGGCCGACGTCGACGCGGCGGCCGCGTTGCAGCTGCTCGACGCCGCTGGCAGCGACACGCTGGTGCATGGCCATACGCATCGGCCGGGGCGCGTGGTGCTGTCGCCCACCGCGGTGCGCCACGTGCTGTCGGACTGGGATTTCGACGGCGAGACACCGCGGGGCAACGTGCTGCGCATCACCGCGCAAGGCCTGCAGACGCTGCCCGCGATCGCGCTCGACTCGGAGCGCGCATGATCGTCGAATGGATCGCGCGCATGCGGGCACGGCGCGAGCAGCGCATCGTGCAGCGGCGCGCGATCTCCGATGCATTGTGGTTCGAGACCCTGGCCTCGTTGCCTTTCCTGGCGCGCTGGAGCCAGGCCGATCTGGCCGAGCTGCGGCGCCTGAGCAGCCTGTTTCTCGACGAGAAGGAATTCAGCGGCGCCGGCGGTCTCGAGGTCACCGACGCCATCGCGTTGCGCGTCGCCGTGCAGGCCTGCCTGCCGGTGCTGCGCATCGGCTTGCAGCCGTATCGCAGCTTCGTCGGCATCGTGGTGCATCCCGACGAGGTGGTGGCGCCGCGCGAAGTGATGGACGACGACGGCGTGGTGCACCACTACGACGAAGTGCTCACCGGCGAGGCGATGGGCGGCGGCCCGCTGATGCTGTCTTGGACCGACGTGCGCGACGCCGGCGAGTCGGCCGACTGGGCGTACAACGTGGTGATCCACGAGTTCGCGCACGTGCTCGACATGGCCGATGGCGAGGAGGCCGACGGCGTGCCGCCGTTGCCCAGCGCCGATCAACGCCGGCAATGGGTGGCCGTGCTCGACGCCGAATACGAGACGTTCTGCCGCTGGGTCGACGAAGGCCGCGACACCGTGCTCGACCCCTATGGCGCGAGCGAGGTCGGCGAGTTCTTCGCGGTGGCGGTGGAAGCGTTCTTCGTCGCCTCCGGCGATATGCGAGCCGAGCACCCGCAGCTCTACACGTTGTTCGCCGACTATTTCCAGCAGGACCCCGCAGCGCGCGAGCAGTGACCGCCAGACTAACGTGCCGCTGTCGCGGCCCGTTGTGCCCAGCCCGACTCGAGACTCAGACTTGGGTTGTCTCGGTCTTCGGCTTGTCGCTCTTGCGCGGCGGCTGGATGTCGAGCTGTACCTCGCCCTTGTCGTCGATGTCCACCGTCAGGCGACCACCGTCGACCAGGCGACCGAACAACAGCTCGTCGGCCAGCGCGCGGCGGATGGTGTCTTGAATCAGCCGCTGCATCGGCCGTGCACCCATCAACGGATCGAAGCCCTTCACGGCCAGGTGCTTGCGCAGCGCGTCGGTGAAAGTGACCTCGACCTTCTTCTCGGCGAGCTGACCTTCGAGCTGCAGCAGGAACTTGTCGACCACGCGCAGGATGACGTCTTCGTTCAACGAGGCGAAGTTGACGATGGCGTCGAGCCGGTTGCGGAACTCGGGCGAGAACAGGCGCTTCAAGTCGGCCATCTCGTCGCCCTGCTCGCGCTTGGTGGTGAAGCCGATGGTCGCCTTGCCGATCGTCTCGGCGCCCGCGTTGGTGGTCATCACGATGATCACGTTGCGGAAGTCGGCCTTGCGCCCGTTGTTGTCGGTCAGCGTGCCGTGGTCCATCACCTGCAGCAGCACGTTGAAGACGTCCGGGTGCGCCTTCTCGATCTCATCCATCAGCAGCACTGCGTGCGGCTTCTTGCTGATGGCCTCGGTCAGCAAACCGCCCTGGTCGAAGCCCACGTAGCCCGGCGGCGCGCCGATCAGCCGGCTCACCGCATGGCGCTCCATGTACTCGCTCATGTCGAAGCGGATCAGCTCGATGCCCAGGATGTAGGCGAGCTGCTTGGCCACCTCGGTCTTGCCGACGCCGGTGGGGCCGGAGAACAGGAAGGAGCCGATCGGCTTGTCGGGCTTGCCCAGGCCCGAACGCGCCATCTTGATCGCGGCGGCGAGCGCTTCGATGGCCTGGTCTTGGCCGAACACCACGCTCTTCAGGTCGCGGTCGAGGTTCTTCAGCTTGCTGCGGTCGTCGCTGCTGACGCTGGCCGGCGGGATGCGCGCGATCTTGGCGACGATCTCCTCGACCTCGCTCTTGGTGATCGTCTTCTTGCGCTTGGCCACCGGCAGGATGCGCTGCGCGGCGCCGGCTTCGTCGATCACGTCGATCGCCTTGTCGGGCAGGTGGCGGTCGTTGATGTACTTGGCCGACAGTTCGGCCGCAGCTTGAAGCGCACCGAGCGCGTACTTGACGCTGTGGTGGTCTTCGAAGCGCGTCTTCAGGCCCTTGAGGATCTCGATGGTCTGCTCAACCGTGGGCTCGACCACGTCGATCTTTTGAAAGCGGCGCGACAGCGCCGCGTCTTTCTCGAAGATGCCGCGGTACTCGGTGAACGTGGTGGCGCCGATGCACTTCATCGCACCGGTGGACAGCGCGGGCTTGAGCAGGTTGCTCGCATCGAGCGTGCCGCCCGAGGCGGCGCCGGCGCCGATCAGCGTGTGGATCTCGTCGATGAACAGGATCGCGTGCGGCTGGTCCTTCAGCGACTTGAGCACGCCCTTCAGGCGCTGCTCGAAGTCACCGCGGTACTTGGTGCCGGCCAGCAGCGCGCCCATGTCGAGGGCATAGACCGTCGACTGGCCGAGCACTTCGGGCACGTCGTTCTGTGTGATGCGCCATGCCAGGCCCTCGGCGATCGCGGTCTTGCCGACACCGGCTTCGCCGACCAGCAGCGGGTTGTTCTTGCGGCGGCGGCACAGCACCTGGATCACGCGTTCGACCTCGGCTTCGCGGCCGATCAGCGGGTCGATCTTGCCGTCGCGCGCGAGCTGATTCAGGTTCTGCGTGAACTGATCCAGCGGCGAGCCCTTGGTGTCGCTGGTCTCTTCCTTCTCGCTCTCGGCGCCGCCCTCGTTGCTCTTGGGCGTTTCCGGCGGATCGGACTTCTTGATGCCGTGCGCGATGTAGTTCACCACGTCGAGCCTTGTGACGCCCTGCTGGTGCAGGTAGTACACCGCGTGCGAATCCTTCTCGCCGAAGATCGCCACCAGCACGTTGGCGCCGGTGACCTCCTTCTTGCCGGAACCCGTGGACTGCACGTGCATGATCGCGCGCTGGATCACGCGCTGGAAACCGAGCGTCGGTTGCGTATCCACCTCTTCGGTGCCGCCCACCGTGGGCGTGTTTTCCTTGATGAAGGTGGTGAGGCTCTTGCGAAGATCCTCGATGTTGGCGGCGCAGGCGCGCAGCACCTCGGCGGCCGACGGGTTGTCCAACAGTGCGAGCAGCAGGTGCTCGACCGTGATGAACTCGTGCCGCTGCTGCCTGGCCTCCACGAAGGCCATGTGCAGACTGACTTCCAACTCTTGCGCGATCATGCCGCCTCCATAATGCACTGCAGCGGGTGCCCTGCGCGGCGTGCGGCCGCCAGAACCAGTTCAACCTTGGTGGCCGCCACGTCCTTGGAGTAAACCCCGCAGACGCCGCGGCCCTCGTGATGGATCTTCAGCATGATCTGCGTGGCCGTCTCGAGGTCACGCTTGAACGTCTGCTGCAGCACCATGACGACGAACTCCATCGGCGTGTAGTCGTCGTTGAGCATCACCACCTGAAACATGCGAGGCGGCTTTGTCTTGGCCGTCTTGCGCTCGGCCACGACCGCGCCCTGCCCACCGTCCGGGCGCGTGACGGTCGGCGCTTTCGGTGGCAGTTTCGGGGGCTCGGCAGGCATGACTCATTCTATCGACTTGGCCTTCGCGGGGTATTCAAGCCACGATGTTGTGCCGCCGCGGCCCTTGTCAAGGCGTGAAAATAGCGACAGCCGAGCGCCTTGTTTCGCGGCTTTCGGGCCCGCCCGGATGACGCCACCGCTACGCCGCCTGCGGGTCGCACCGTCTTGACACGTTTGGGAACGCCCGCAAAAAATTTGCGGCTGGCCACACAGGGCCGGCGGGCACCCCCGGGGCCAACAGTCAAGATCGATCGTGAGGGAGGCTGACATGCCGATTGGCACCGTCAAGTGGTTCAACAATGCCAAGGGTTTTGGATTCATCGAACCTGAGGGCGGCGGTCCCGACGTGTTCGCGCATTTCTCGGCCATCCGCATGGAAGGCTATCGCACGCTCGAGCAGGGTCGCCGCGTGCGCTACGAGTTGGTCGAGGGCCCCAAAGGCAGCCTGGCGCAGGGCATCGAGCCTGTCGAGAGCGGCGACCCAGCCTGATCACTCCGCCCCGCCTGCACACGCTCGGCGCGTGCGTGCGGCGTCATGCCTGCAGCGTCGCGCCGACCGCGAGTCGGCGCGGCCCCCGAGGAGCACCCGATGCCATCGCCACGCGTCCATGTGTTGGACAAACTGATCGGCGCTGAATTGCCGCGTTTCGAGTCGCCGGCCGACGTGCTCGCGTTCGAGGCCACGGCGTCCTATCACGATCGCGTGGCGGCGCAGAGCACGTATGAAGCGCTGCAGCTGGGCGCCGCGCTGAACCCCGACGCGCCGGCGCTTCATTTCCTGCCCAACGCCAGCCCTGACGAGCCCCCTTTGACGCTGACGCACGCGCAGTTCCTGGCGCGCGTCACCCAGGCGGCCAATCTGTTTCACAGCCTTGGCGTGGGCGCCGGCGATGTCGTGAGCTTGTTGTTGCCACTGCTGCCGCAGGCCTTCGTGGCGCTGTTCGGCGCCCAGGCCGTGGGTGTCGCCAACCCGGTGAACCCCATGCTCTCGGCAGCGCAGATTGCCGACATCCTGCGCGCCGCGGGCACGCGCGTGTTGGTGACGCTGGGGCCGACCGAGGGGTCGGACATCTGGGACAAGGTGACGGCGATCCGCCATGAGCTGCCGAGCTTGAGGTCCGTGCTGGTGGTCGGTGCCCAATCCTTGCCCGATCTGGCAGCCGACGACTTCGACGCCTGGCTCAACCCGCAACCCGGCACGCACCTGCTGAGCGGCCGCATGCCGCGTGCCGACGACACCGCGGGCTACTTTCACACCGGAGGCACCACCGGCATGCCGAAGCTGGTGCGCCACAGCCACGCCAATCAGGTATCCCAGGCATGGGGCCTGCGTCTGATGGGGCTGGCCGGGCCCGGCAAAGGCATCTTGTTCGGGTTGCCGCTGTTCCACGTGGGTGGTGCACTCACCCAGGGGCTCGCGCCGCTGGCCAATGGCGGGCACGTGGTGGTGTTGACCGCGGCGGGTTGGCGCGATCCGCGCGCGCTGCGCAACGTGTGGGCGCTCGTGCAGCGCTATCGCCCGCCATTGTTCGGAGCGGTACCCACGGTGTTGGCCGCAGCCTTGCAGGTGCCGGTGGGCGACCGTGACGTGAGCAGCCTCCAACTCGCATCGGGCGGCGGCTCGGCCATCCCCGTGGCGGTGATCCAGCAGTACGAACAGCGGATGCACCTGCCCGTGCTCGAGGTCTATGGCATGACCGAGACGTCCAGCGTGCACGCGATGGGCTATCCCGACATGCCGCGCCAGGCCGGCTCGGTCGGCCGGCCGCTGCCCTACTCGCGCGCACGCGTGGTCAAGCTCGATGCCGAGGGCCGCTTGCAAGGCGACTGCGCGGCCAACGAAATCGGCGTCGTGGCGATGGCCGGGCCGGGCGTGTTCAGTGGCTATCTGAGCGACGTGCACAACCGCGGCGCGTTCGTCGAACCAGGCTGGGTGAATTCGGGCGACCTCGGGCGCCTGGACGAACAAGGCCAGCTGTGGATCACCGGCCGCGCCAAGGATCTGATCATCCGCGGCGCGCACAACATCGATCCCGCGCCGCTGGAAGAACTGTTGTACCGGCACCCTGCGGTGGCGTTGGCCGCGCTGGTGGGCCAGCCCGATGCGTACGCGGGCGAGCTGCCGGTGGCCTACGTGCAGCTCAAGCCGGGGTCGGTGGCGTCGGCCACCGAGCTGATCGCCTACTTGCGAGAGCACACGCCCGAGCGCGCCGCGGTGCCGGTGGCGCTGCACTTCGTCGAGCCGATGCCGCTCACTGCGGTGGGCAAAATCTTCAAGCCGGCGCTGCGCATCGATGCGGCTCGGAGGGTGGCCGAGCAACTGCTCGAAGGCCTGTCGTCAGACGGCGATCACCTGGTTGCCCGAGTGGTCGCCGATGCCAAGCATGGGCACGTGATTCGCGTCTCGCTGGGTTCCTCGCAGGGTGCGGCACGCGAGCGCCTGGCGGCCGCAGTGCATGAACGCTTGGACCCCCTGACGATCCGGCACGAGCTCGAGTGAGGTCGAGGACCCGTCGCTGAAAAGACAAAACCCCCGGATTCATTTGATGAACCCAGGGGCCGCGCGCGGCGCCGTGCGGCGCCGGTGGCCGTGATCGATCATCACTTCCCAATCGGCCGCATCGCGAGTAAGCAAGCCAGTTCTCTGACAATGACTGCGAGCATGGCCCCATGGTTGGCCCCATTTCCCCGTGTTGCTGGCTGGATCTGCCTTCTGAGCAACACCGAGGGATGGATCCGCGCCGCGTTGCGCGCCATTGACTCATCGGCGAAGGAAACGAGCCTCCGGACCCGACCGAGACGGAACCTGAATGACCCTCAGTTGAGTTTCAAGCTTCAGAGTTCATCGGTCGCCGGCTCGGCTTCGAGCGCAGTGGTGTAAGGTACTCGATCACCACATCGGAGTGAGGATTGGGATCGCCGACTTCGCCCGCGCTGTGGCGTACCCTGGTCGTGGCGCTGGCCGTCATCGCCTGCATCCAACTTGCGATCGAACTGCTCGGCGCCCCGCGCCAACTGACGCTCGGCATGAGGGGCGAAGCCCTGTTCGACGGCAGGCGCGTCCTCGAACGCGGCCCGACCACGTTCGTCGTCGATGCTCTCGCGCCGCAGTCACCGTTGGTGGGCGCCGGCGTGCGACCCGGCGACCGGCTGCGCTATGACCGGCCCGCGCAGCAATTCATCAATTGGGCAGCCGGCGACCAGCTGTCGCTGACGGTGATCCGAGGCGATAGCCAGCGCAGGGTCGATGTCATGGTGATGGCGGCGCCGAGTTTGCCGCCGTACGTCGAAGCCAACTACGTCATCGTCACCGTGGCGCGACTGCTGGCCGTGGTGATCGGACTGGCGATCGGCTGGCGCCGCCCCGAGCTCGCCGCCTTGCGCGCACTGGCCGCCACGGCGCTGCTGGCCCCCATGGTGTTCCCGTCGTCGTCGCCCGAAGCGATGCATCTGCCGTGGCTGGATCTCATCGGCGGCGTCTCATCGGACATTGGGTTCGGCGTGCTCGTTTTCTTCGCGCTGAACTATCCCGACGACCGGCCCACCGGCTGGCGCGCAGCCCTGAAGCGCGTCTACCCATGGATCTTCGGTCTGCAGTTGGCCGCGGCGATCTACTACTTCGGCCGCCAGCATGTCGGCTACTTCGAGCCGCTCTGCTGGTGGCTGATCAAGGTGTCCGCGGTGGTCAACCCCGCGCTGTTCTTCGTTGGCATCCTGCTGGCATGGCGCGCAGCGCCCGGCGAGATCCGGGTGCGGCTGCAGTGGATTCTGGCCACGCTGGGCGCCATCATGGTGACGTTCGTTCTCGGCAACCTGAACCGCTGGGTCGGCAGCCCGATCCCGGCCGGACAGTTCGACCTGATCTCGAACGTGACGTTCGTGGTCGCGGAGATCGGTTTCATTTACGCCGTGTTCCGCCACCGCATCTTCGACTTCGGGCTGGCGGTCAACCGGGCGCTGATCTTCGCCATCGTCGGCGCCATCCTGTTCGGCGCGATCCAGCTTGCACACGCCGTTGCCAGCGAATTCCTGCGCGTCGACGACCGCAACAAGGCGGTGCTGCTCAGCGCGATCCTCGCGCTGGCGGTGTACTTGTCGTTCAACCAGCTGAAGAAGGCAGTCGAGAAGATCGTCGACCGGCTGTTCTTTCGCAGCTGGGCCGCGCGTGAGGACGATCTGCGGCTCTTCGTCAAGGAATCCCAGCTCGCCACCGAGCCAGGCGCGCTGGATCGACTCTTCGTGGCGGCGGTCGACCGCTTCACCGGTGGCGCCGGCTGTGCGCTGTTCCACCGCCAGACCGACGGCAGCTATGCGCGCCGGCACTCGACGCTCGCCGGGGTGCCCGAACGCGTCGACGCCAATGACGACACGGTGCTGGCGCTGCGCGCGCACGGCGAGGCCCTCACGCCCGTGTCGGCGTTGCCGCAAACGCCGTCTCTCAACGTGCCCTTGGCGCTACCGATGCTGCACCGTGGGCAACTGCTGGCCTTCGCGCTGATTGGCGCGGCGCCCGGGGCGGCGCCCTATCGCCCCGATCAGGTCGCAGCGCTGCAGAGCGCCGCACATCAGGTCGGTTTCGACTTCCACGCCATGCGCATCGAAGCGCTGGAACACCTCGTCGCTGCCGAGCGGCAGGCGGCGGCAACGCTGCGCGCTCAGCTCGACACGGCGATGAGCATGGCCCGCCGCGATGCCGATGCTTGAAGGCATGGACCGATGCAGCATGTCCTTTGGCTTGAGGGGTGCCTTCTGGCCGACAAGCTTGCCTCGGACTCCCGGGCCGGACGCCCCTAATGGTTGTAGTAGCGATAGAGCGCGACCGCGGCCGATGCGATCGCGCGTTCCTGCTCGGCCAGCGGTTGCGGCGACGCGGTGAGGTAGATCGCGGCGAGCAATGGGCCACCCCCGCGCGGCAGCGTGAGGATGCCGACGTCGTTGGTGGTGACATGCCTCAACGTCCCCGTCTTATGGGCCACCGGCAGCCCCCGCGGCAGCTGGCCCCTGATACGCCCGGGCCCTGTCTGGCAACGCGCCATCGTGTCGAGGAGCAGCGTGGTGCTCGCCTTGCCAAGTGCCTTGCCCGTGACGAGCGCGGCGAGCAGCGTCACCATCGCGTCGGGGGTCGTCGTGTCCCGGGCATCTCCGAGGAAGTTCGCCGCGGCCCTCTCGCGTACCGCCTGGGGGGTGCGGTGTTGAAGCCGTACCAGTGACCTGCGATCCCGCTCACCGGCTTGCGGCAGCGTGAAGCCCCACGAATCGGCGACGAGCTGCGCCGCAGGACGGCTCACCTCGATGTCGGTGACGCCCAGTGCGCGCAGATGCGCCGTCACCGTCTGCGGTCCACCGAGCCGGGCCATGAGGTGATCGGTGGCGGTGTTGTCGCTCACCAGCATCATCGCTTCGAGGAGTGCGCCCAGGGTGGTCGCCTTGCTGCTCGAACCCTCGTCGACCATCGACTTGTTGATCTCTCCGCTGCCGGGGCTCAGGTCGCCCGGAAGGATCTCGATCGGCTCGGACAGGGCTAGTGCATGTCGGTCCACCTGGTCGAGCAACGTCATCGCGACCGGGATCTTGAATGTGCTGGCCATCGGGTAGCGGACACCGGAGTCGAGTTGGATCCGCTCGCCCGACTTCACACCGAGCGCACTCACGCCCATTCGCCCGCCTGTGGCCTCGGCGATCCTGCGCAGCTCCGCGTGGAGCTGCGGCTTGGACTCGGTCGCCAGGGCGCGCCCGAAGCCTGCGAGCGGGCTTGCCGCGCACAGGATGAGCGAACGGCGGCGACGCGAGACGCCGGGCGCGCGCGCAGCCACGCCACTTACCTCGCATCGTCTTTCCCACCCACTCCAACACATCCCGCTGCACCTCGTCGCGATTGGTCTCGTTGAGCAGCTCGTGGCGCGCGCCAGTGTAGTAGTGGGTCTTGGGATTCAACCGGCCCGGCCCTGTCATGCCAGCGACATCGCTCTTGCGAGATCCGGTTGCGTTGCGTCAACTTCGGGCCGACCTTCGTGGTGGACATTTCCCCGAGGTTTGCGTACGGGCAACGATTGGCGCGGTCGAGGGGTTATGGAACCAGTTGTTCTCAGTCACGTGAGCAAGACTTACCACCTCGATGCAGTGGACGTACCGGCGCTGTTGGATGTCAACCTCGAGATCCGCCCCAACTGCTTCACCGTGATCTCTGGCCCCTCAGGCAGTGGCAAGTCGACTTTGCTCAACATGATCGGCTGCATCGACCAGCCCGATCAGGGTGATGTTTACATTGCCGGGGAGGCGGTCCGCAAGCTGTCTGACGATGCCTTGTCGGACTTCCGCGCCCGGCACATCGGATTCATCTTCCAGAACTTCAACCTGCTGCCGGTGCTGACGGTGCTCGAAAACGTCGAGTATCCGATGTTGCTATCGCGCGTTCCGAGCGCAGAACGCAAACGGCGCGCCACGTTCTTGCTCGAGGCGGTCGGGCTCGCAGACCGCGCGACCAACATTCCGGGCCAGCTGTCTGGTGGCCAGCGCCAGCGGGTAGCCATCGCCCGCGCCTTGGCGCCCGCACCGAGTTTCGTCATGGCAGATGAGCCGACTGCCAATCTCGACAGCCAGACGGGAGCGGCCATCATCGACCTGATGCGGCACATGCAGCGCGAGCGCCAGGTCTCGTTCGTATTTTCCTCGCACGATCCGAAGGTCCTGGCCGCCGCCGACGATGCCGTCAAGATCCGCGACGGCCGCATCGAAAAGATCGAGCGCCGCGAAGAGCGCGCGAAGGCGACGGCATGATGACTCTGCTGTTGGCGCTGCGCAACCTGTTGCGCAACCGCCGCCGCTCTCTGATGACGCTGTTTGCAATGGTGATCGGCGCGGTAACGATCCTGCTGTTCGGCGGCTACAGTCGTGACATCACCTATGGCCTGCAGACCGGCTACGTCCATCGCTCGGGCCACCTGCAAATCCAACACAAGGACTACTTTCTCTACGGCACCGGCAACCCGGGCGCTTTCGGCATCGTGGGCTACCGGCATGTGATCGATGTCATCGAACATGATCCGGTCCTGGCGCCAATGCTGCGCGTAGTGACGCCGACGCTTTCGCTCGGTGGCATCGCGGGCAATTTCGCGGCAAGCGTGTCGCGCACCGTCATCGGCACCGGCGTTCTTGTGGCGGACCAGAATCGCATGCTGCAATGGAATGACTATCACCTGCGATTCGATGTCAGGCAGGCAGCGCTGACGGGAACACCCGATGACGCGGTGGTCGTTGGCACCGGCGTGGCGCGAGTGCTGCAGTTGTGCAAACCACTCGCAGTCGCGAACTGCTCACAGCCGGACGCCAAGACTTCCGACGGCCCCGGTGTGCCCGCCGATATCGCGGCGCTGGCCGCTGCGGACGCGAAACCTTCCGCTCAGGTCGATTCGAGCGAGCCGCGCATCGAGTTGCTCGCGGCCAATGTGCATGGCGCTCCAAATGTCGCCTCGCTCCGCGTCGTCAAAGCGGTCAACCAGGGCATCAAGGAGTTCGACGATATCTACGTCGGCTTGCACCTCCCGCAGGCCCAGCGCCTGGTCTATGGCGCCGACACGCCGCAGTCAACGGCCGTGGTCGTGCAGCTCGAGCACACGAGCCAGATCGCGGCGGCGCGGGCCCGCCTGCAAGAACTGCTTGCGACAACGCTCAAGGACGAGCCGCTGGAGATCCAGGATTTCGAGACACTCAATCCCTTCTATGGCCAGGCGATCGGCATGTTCGCAGCGATCTTCGGGTTCATGGCGCTGCTGATCGGTGCGATCGTGTTGTTCACGGTCAGCAATACGATGAGCATGGCTGTGGTTGAACGCACCACCGAGATCGGCACGTTGCGCGCCGTTGGGCTGCGCCGGTCGGGAATCCGACGGCTGTTCGTCTGCGAGGGCATTCTGCTGGGCTTGATCGGCGCGCTGGTCGGTGTCTCGACAGCACTCGCGCTGGCCTGGGTGATCAACCATTCCGGCCTGACCTGGCTGCCGCCGGGTCAGGTGGACCGGTCGCCGTTGACGGTGCGGGTGTGGGGCGAGACGAGAATGATGCTGAGCGCAGCAACGGGGCTCATTCTTGTCGCTGCGCTCTCGGCATGGTGGCCGGCACGCCGCGCCGCACAGATGAACATCGTCGACGCGTTGCGCCATGTGTGAGCAAGCGCTTGGCGTTGCGCGCCGCGTCGCGCCGCTCCTGCACATCACCTTCGCCGCCCTGGTCGCGCTCGCGTGTGCGGTGGCCGAACCGGCCGCGGCCGCACCCACCGCTCAGGCCATCCTCTCGGCGAGCGATGCCATTCGCAACCCGGACAAACCATTCGGCCTGACGGTGACACTGGTCGAGTATCGCGACGGCAAACAGACGGACACGAACACCCTGGCGGTCTATTCGAAGGCCGATCCGAACAGTGGCCAGTTCCGCAGCCTGATCCGGTTCGTCGCTCCGGCGCGCGACGCCAACAAGCTCATGCTCAAGAGCGGTAACGACCTCTGGTTCTTCGATCCCGCCAGCAAGGCCAGCATCCGGTTGTCGCCGCAGCAGCGCCTGCTTGGCCAGGCCGCCAACGGCGACGTGGTGACGGTCAACCTGGCCAGGGACTACCAGGCGCAACTGGTGGCTGAGGAGGACACTCAGGACGGTGAGCGCCAGAGCCGCCGCTGCTACAAGCTCGCGCTCGCGGAGGTGTCGCCGGACGTGACGTATCACCACATCGAGATGTGGATTGCGGTCGCCGACAATCGTCCGGTCAAGGCGCGCTTTTACTCGGAGAGTGACCGGCTCCTGAAGACGGCCTACTACCGTCGCTATCAGGCTCAGCTCGGAATCGAACGTCCCACCGAGATGGTGATCATCGACGGCTTGAATCCGCAATGGGTCACGGTCATGCGCTACAGCGACTTTGCCTGGCGTGATATCTCCGAACAGTGGCTTCAGCGCGACTACCTGCCTCGCTTTAGACCTGAGTAAGCAGTGCGCGCGCTGTTCCTCATCGCGCTTCTGATCACTGCCCCCGCGCGCGCAGCCGACGACGATGCCGCAGCACTCGGTCTGGCAGACAAGACCGTCACCCAGGCCGAGCAGGCGCGCGACTGGCACATGTTCAGCGAGGCGGCATGGAGCGTATCGACGCTGCGCACCGCCGGCGCAGCGCAGCAACTCGAGCGGCTGTCGTTCGGCGTGGCCTACGACAAGGCCTTCGCCCCTGGGTGGCGCGCCATCTTTTCGGATCGCCTCGACACAAGGTGGCAACAGGAGCCCTCGAGCCAGGACAACATCAACACGCTGCAGGACGCATACGTCAGCTGGCAGGTCCAGCCAGACCGGATCGGCGATCTCGGGCGCATCAACACGCGCTACGGCGTGGCCTACGGCTATAACCCAACCGACTATTTCCGGACCAGCGCGGTCCGCTCGACGGTCTCAAGCGATCCTGCAAGCCAGCGCGAAAACCGCCTCGGCAGCGTGATGGCTCGCGGCCAGATTCTGTGGGCCGACGGGTCGCTCACTGCGCTGTACTCGCCGAGGCTCACCGGGCACCGCAACACCAGCGCATTCAGTCCTGACTTTGGCGCGACCAACGGCAGCGAACGCTGGCTGCTGGCGGCCAGTCAGCGGATTTCGCATCAGCTCGCTCCACAGCTTCTCGTTCTCGGTGCAGCGGGCGAGCCACTTCAATTCGGAGTCAATCTCACCGCGCTGCTCAATGATGCGACGGTGGCCAATTTGGAGTTGTCCGCGGGACGCTCGGCTTCGCTTCTGACGCGCGCTTTGTCGCTACCGGCGGACACCGCCTTGCGGTCGCGCTTGGCAAGCGGGATTACCTACACCACGTCCAGCAAGCTCTCGCTGACCCTGGAGTACGAGTACAACGGCACAGCGTTGGACCGGGATGGGTGGGATGCACTCGGCCGCGGGTCCCTTGTGGCCTATGGCAGGTATCGGGGCTATGCCGCAGACGTGCAGGATCCGCCGACGCAGCACCGCGTGTTCCTCAGGGCGTTCTGGCAAGACGCCTGGTTCAATCACTTCGATCTGACGGCCAACGTCTTTGTCGATGCCGTCGATCGGAGTCGGCAATGCTGGGTCGAGGCCCGTTACCACTGGACCCAGATCGATGTTGCGCTGCAATGGCAGCACAACGATGGCGCGCTCCGGAGTCAATACGGTTCGCTCCCGGAGCGGCGCATCTGGCAGGCGCTCGCTCGTTATTTCTTCTGAATGCAGACCCCCAATGAAGGCGCCTAGCGCCGCCTGCGGGTAGCGCCGGTTCGAGTAGTACAGGAAAAGCCCCGGCCTGGTGATCGACCAGTCGGCGAAGACCTGCATCAGCTGTCCTTGGGCCAGCGCCTCGTCGACGCGCTCGTGATCAGAGGCATAGAGAATGCCCAGCCCCTGCAGAGCCGCTGCGGCGCCGACGGCCTGCTGGTGATCAACGGTCCTTCCGCGGCGACCTCGATCCGCTTGCCCTTCCTCTCGAACTCCCAGCGATAGACCCGGCCGTCACCCTGAAGACGCCAGTTGATGCAGGCGTGGCCATGCAGGTCGGCGGGTGAATGCGGCCTGCCGCGACGCGCCAAGTAGTCCGGCGAGGCCACGGCGATCATCTTCACGTCCGGGGTCAGGCGCACGGCGATCATGTCCTTCTGCAGCCGCCCGCCGACGCGGATGCCGGCGTCGAAGCGACCCGCAACGATGTCGCTCAGCGCGTCGTGGACCACGAAGTCGGGCACCACATCAGGATGCGCACGATGAAACCGGCCGAGCCGCGGCGCGATGATCTGCCGGGCGGCCATGCCCAGCGTGTTGATGCGCAGCGTTCCGCTCGTCTGGCCCGCGGCCGCGCTGGCCTCGGCAACGGCGTCGTCCATGTCCCGGATCAGCGGATCCGAGTGAATGCAGACCTCCACGCCCCGGTCCGTGCCCGGTCTCGCAAAAAAAGAAGGCCCGAACGCGCCTCGGCGCGTCTGACCCGTCCATGGGGAGCTCCGATGGGAGGTGACCGCGAGCGCGTCGCGATCACCTCCGAGCCACGTCGTCAGTTCATGTTGCTGCCGACGATCGGTGCGAGCGCTGCCTGGATGCGCGCCACCTGCGTGGCGTTGAGCATCGGGCCGAGTATGCCGAGGAAGCGCTCGTCCTGGACACCGCTGGTGATGTACTGCCAGCGGTAGGCGGCCAGCATCGTCGAGCCGATGGCCTGCTTCTGTGCCGAGTCGTATGAGCGGTTCGCGCGGCTGATGAAGTAGGTGGTGTCGGCCTCGGCCTGCATCCTGCAAAGGCCGTCGACGGCGCCCACGAGCCCGATGAGGTCGTCTACCGCGCGGTCGCGCCGTGCGTCGTCGAGCTTCTCGTTCTCCTGCTTCCACTCCATCTCGTCGAGGATCGCGTGCTGCGATTCCTCTTTCCAGTGAAAGAGGAACACGTCCTTCCAGAGCGGGTCGATGCGCGTCTCCGGCTCGATGCTGCTGCGGTAGTGGGCCTGCGAGAACAGCTCGATGTCGCAGGTCAGCGCGAGCACGGCCCACGTCGACGCCGCGAGCACCGCGCCGGCGACCTCGTTGGGCTGCGGCAGGAACCGATAGCCCGTCGGCATGCCCGTGGCCATCATCGACTCGAGCCGGCGGAACATCTCCTGGTGCTTGAGCTCCTCGTCGGTGAGACGCACCAGCGCCTCGAGGGCGACCTGGTCACCGAGCCAGTGGCCGCGGCTGATCTCGAGCACCTTGGCGCCGATGAAGCGCTCGACGAGCGCGAACATGTTTGCGTACGTTCGGCCCTGGACCTGGGAGAAGAAGCGCTTCTCATCGGCGTTGAGGAACGCCAACTGCGTGACCTTGGACAGGCCTTCCGGCAGGAAGCTGCGAGTGAAGTCGAAGCTGCGGCCGCGGACCACATCGCGATCGGTGTCCCATCGGATGCGTTTGGACACTTCAATGCACTTTGCGTAGCGGTGGTTGTCGGCAATGGCTGGACTGGGTTGGGACATGGCGATCTCCTGATGCAGGTTGGTGAGAGAACGAAAGGTGAAAGGCAGGCGTGCGCGTTCCGGGTCGCAACGCTGCCGCGGGGTTCGGAAGGAAAAGACGAGTGGCGCGGGACTACGCGGAGTCGATCGGCGTCATGGCGATGCCCATGCGCGGTTCTCCATCACCGCTAGGATCTGCCGCGCCGCGCGCGCCGCACCGTCGGTCTCGACGGGCTTGTAGGCGACCGGCGAGTGCATCGCCGCAAGCGCCCGCTCGGCGAGCGCCTCGGTCGTGAGCTCGCGAAAGCGCACCGCGCAATCGGCGCAGTAGTTGTGCAGCCGGTGCGTGACGTGGATGCACTGCTCGAAATGGCGTTCGAGCGGAAAGCTCAGGAAGCGGCGTCGGGTCGCGACCAGCTCCATGCAGGTCGACAGGCCGCCCTGGACGAGCGCGAGGTCGGAGCACGCGAGGTGCTCGAATAGGTTGTGCACGTACGGGAGGACCTCGAGCCCGGCGTGCTCCGGAAGCGCGGACCGCGGCACGCGCGGCCCCGCGACCAGCACCATGCGCAGTTCGGGCACCTGGCGCTTCATATGCGGGAACGCGTCGGCGATGCGGCGCAGCAGCGGGGCACCGACCGCCGTGCCGCCGACCGCGGCGATGACAAGCTTCTCGTCGGTGCGGTAGCCGTGGCGCGCGCGCAGTGCGTCCGTGTCCGCCAGTTGCGCGGGGTCGAACGGCAGGGCGTAGCCAGTGAAGGCGAAGTTGCGCTTCGTCCAGTCGCGGATCTGCGGCAGGCCTGGGCCGAACGGCAGGTCGGGCACATCCTCCGGGTTGCCGACGAAGATCGCGCGGTCGCGGATCCACGGATAGCGCGCCACGTGCTCGATGTCGTCGGCGTTGCGGTCGGCGCAGAGGAACGCCTCGCGCTCGTCGCCTTCTTGCATCGGCAGGCAACCGACGAAGTCGGTGAGGAACACGAACGGCTGGCGCTTCAGCTCCGGGTTCTCGTGGTAGTGGTAATCAACCTCCCAGGCCTCGTCGCCGATGACGAGGTCATAGTGCTCCTGCTCGAGCAGCTCGGCAAAGGTGAGAAAGTTTCTCGCCATCACCTCGTCCATCGTCCGAAGGGCGAAAAAGGCGTGCAGGTCGTGCTCGCCGGCCTGCGCCTCGAAGTGCCGGCTCTCGTTGGCCAGGCGGGCGGTGATGGGATGCAGCCGCTCGCCTTCGCGTTCGAGGTAGGTCGAAGCGGGGTGCACGGTGAACCACTCGATCTCCAGATCGGGATCGAGCTTTCGCATCTCGCGAGCGATGGCGAGGTCGCGCTGCACGTGGCCGAGGCCGATCGCGCTCGAGACGAAGAGGGCGCGGCGCTTCCTGGCCATCGCCCGCACCCAGGTCGAGCGCGGCGGCCGCACGCCGACGAAATCGTGCACCGCGCGGCTGAAGGCGACCGGGTCGCGCGCCATCATCAGATGGCCGCCGGCGCCAATCGTGAGCAGGCTCGCGCCGGGAATCAGCGCGGCGATCTGCTGGCCGCTGGCGTGGGGCACGCGGCCGTCCTCGTCGCCGTGGATCACGAGCGTCGGGCAGC